>Ga0222427_100078_pt1 | contig 259464 bp, 219 predicted proteins | sample 2B20Ametagenome_FD_182890 | JGI IMG/M metagenome (GOLD analysis project Ga0222427, IMG submission 182890) | Enriched microbial communities from leaf-cutter ant dump, University of Wisconsin, Madison, United States - 2B20A (version 2) | ecosystem: Environmental > Terrestrial > Nest > Insects...
ATGGTATTGCCGTAACAGGTGGGAGAGTAGGTCGGTGCCTTTTTTTACACGGAAGCCCTTGCTGGAAACAGTCAAGGGCTTCTTTCGTTTGGATGCTCCCCAAGGACCTTTATTTATCCTCCGGTCCTTTTTCTCCCTTTGCCGGTACTATGCCCCGCTCCATGTTCGCTATCAAGAAGCGCCGGGGAACCCAGGGAAACGGCTCGGAGCTCCTGACACCGCACGGTCACGTACTGTGCACACTCAGCAGCCGGGTAAACCATGACCCAAATTCTGTTGATAAGCCTTTACCCCAGAGCCGGGAGGTGAATAAATAAAGACTATAACTCGGTCAGGGAACCGTCTTCTTGGAAGCAGTACCGCTGGAGGAAGGTTCGGCTAAAATCACTTGACTCCTGCAACATTATTATTGGACAATCGTTTGCATTTCGCAAGCTCTTTTTTACTTGGATTTACTATTGTATTATTGTTATGTTAATTTAACAGCATTTCGCCGCTTTCTCATGGAGATATAGCAATGCGATTTAATATTATAAATGATACACATGAAGATATCTTTTTGGAGTACAAAAGCGCAAGTTAGTTTATTGGTGGGATTGGCTTCTCCGTTTATTTTTCAATCGAATAAGATCGGTGCGATGATCCGCCCAGCTGCTAATTATAAGGTGGAACAAAGCGCCACTGTTAGCAGGATTATTGCTGTACAGAAAATTAATCCAACAACAGTGGAGATTGTATATGAAAATAACCAAAGGCTGACATTGGATTTTTATGGAAATCATATTTTCAGAATGTTTCAGGATATACATGGTGGTATTATCCGCGATCCGGAAGCAAAACCTGAGGCAAAGATCCTTGTCGAACAACCACGTAAGGCAGTGAATGAGCTGGAAGTAGAAGACGATGGCAGTAAAGCTACGATCACAACCAGAGATATTGTATTCTCCATAGATAAACATTCTTCTCAATTTAGTATCCTCAACCGTATCACAAATAAGGTTGTCGTCGAGAGTTTAAAACCTATCGTTTTTGAATCCAAACAAGTGACCTTAACGCTGAAAGAAAATAAGGATGAATACTTTTTCGGCGGTGGTGTACAAAATGGGCGGTTCTCCCATAAAGGTAGAGCGATCGCAATTGAAAACCAAAATAGCTGGACTGATGGCGGTGTAGCATCTCCTACACCTTATTTTTGGTCAACGAACGGTTATGGCTTTATGTGGCATACGTTCAAAAAAGGGAATTACGCATTTGGGGCTAAAACAAAAGGTACTGTAAAATTATCCCATGACACCGATTATCTGGATGTCTTTTTTATGATCAATAATGGTCCGGTACCCTTACTTAAAGATTTTTATCAGTTAACTGGTAATCCCATACTTCTGCCAAAATTTGGCTTATATGAAGGTCACTTGAATGCATATAATAGAGATTTTTGGAAAGAGGATGAAAAGGGAATTCTGTTTGAAGATGGAAAACGCTATAAAGAAAGCCAAAAGGAAAATGGCGGTACAAAAGAATCACTGAATGGCGAAAAAGGGAATTACCAATTTTCGGCGCGTGCCGTTATAGATCGCTATAAAGCGCATGATATGCCTTTGGGATGGATTCTGCCCAATGACGGCTATGGCGCGGGATATGGTCAGACCGGGACATTGGACGGAAATATTAATAACCTAAAGGAATTTGGTGATTATGCTCGTAAAAACGGCGTGGAAATTGGCTTATGGACGCAGTCTGACCTGCATCCTAAAGACAGCATCAGTGCATTGCTGCAAAGAGATATTGTCAAAGAAGTACGTGATGCAGGTGTCCGGGTTCTAAAGACGGATGTCGCTTGGGTAGGGCCCGGTTATTCCTTTGGCTTAAACGGTGTTGCTGACGTTGGGCATACCATGCCTTATTATGGTAATAATGCACGACCGTTTATTATTTCATTGGATGGATGGGCAGGAACACAACGCTATGCCGGTATTTGGTCGGGCGATCAGACCGGTGGGGTTTGGGAATATATCCGATTCCATATTCCGACCTATATCGGTTCTGGTCTTTCCGGACAGCCAAATATTACCTCAGACATGGATGGGATCTTTGGTGGAAAAAACTTTAAGGTGAACATTCGGGACTTTCAATGGAAAACTTGGACACCAATGGAATTGAATATGGACGGATGGGGATCCAACGAAAAGTATCCACATGCTTTGGGCGAACCAGCAACTTCCATCAACCGTCTTTACCTGAAGCTGAAATCTCAATTGGTTCCTTATAGCTATAGTATAGCTAGACAGGCTGTCGATGGTCTGCCGATGATTCGTGCGATGTTTTTGGAACAGGCAAATCAGTACACACTTGGAAAGGCGACACAATATCAGTATTTGTATGGGCCTAATTTTTTGGTGGCACCGATCTATCAGGAGACGCGCGTGGATGAGAAGGGCAATGACATCCGAAACGGTATCTATTTACCTGATGGAGCATGGATAGATTACTTTACCGGTGAAAAATATACAGGCGGACGTATCATCAATAATTTTGATGTACCAATTTGGAAACTACCGGTTTTTGTTAAAAATGGAGCCATTATTCCTGTTACGAATCCAAATAATAATGTACAGGAGATCAAAAAGGATCAGCGTATTTACGAGGTATATCCGTTTGGAAATTCTGAATTCACGGAATATGATGACGATGGAAAAACAGAAGCTTATCGTTATGGAAAAGGCGTCAATACAAAGATTTCTTCCATACAGAAAGAAGACAAAGTGCTGTTCACAGTAGCGCCATCAGAAGGGGAATTTGAGGGATTCGAAAAAGAGAAAGCGACAGAAGTCCGTTTTAATGTAACCGCTGCCCCGAAGAAGGTAACCGCTAAAGTGAATAAAAAAGGAATAAAACTTCAGACGGCACATTCACTGGCTGAATTTAAGAACCTGGAAAATGCCTACTTCTACGATGCACAGCCTGATCTGAATCAGTTTGCAACAAAGGGATCCGAATTTGAAAAGGTCAAGCTAATCAAAAATCCGATGGTATTAGTACGTATCGGTAAGCAGGATGTGTCATCAACAGCGCTAGAAATACAAGTTGATGGGTTCAGATTCACGCCTAATGACGCGCATTTGGCACAGACGGGTGCGCTTACGCCTCCTCGTGCCAAAGTAACGGAGAATAATACCCAAGCCTACACATTAACACCGACATGGGAGAAGGTCACCAATGCAGACTATTATGAGATTGCGTTTAATGATCTGATATACTCGACCATTGAAGATAATCAATTGTTATTTGAAGGGCTGGATGCAGAAACTGAATATAACTTTAAAATTCGATCCGTTAATAAAGCGGGTGCTTCTGATTGGAGTACATTTAGTGCAAAAACAAAAGCTAATCCGCTGGAGTTTGCGATCGAAGGTATTAAAGCAGAGACCTCTGTAGACAATCAAGGAGGCAACGGCATTAATAAACTGTTCAACTACGATGAAGGGGATATGTGGCATACCAAGTGGGGGCAAACTGCGGTTCCGTTTGATATCACGCTAGATCTGAAATCCGTCAATCAGCTGGACAAGTTTGAGTACCTTCCCCGGACGGATGGTGGCAACGGCATCATTTTAAAAGGTAAAGTATTTTATAGCAATGATAAAGATACCTGGTCTGAGGCCGGAAGCTTTGAGTGGAAACGTGATGGCGAAATGAAGGGCTTTAGTTTTGGTCAGCATCCTGTCGCACGTTTTATTAAAATTTCGGTTTCGGAGGCTGTCGGCGGCTTCGGTTCAGGCCGTGAGCTCTATGTCTTTAAGGTGCCCGGATCGACTAGTTATTTACCTGGCGATATTAACAACGATCGCCTGATCGACCATAATGATCTGACTTCTTATATTAACTATACCGGATTAAGAATGGGGGATGGGGATTTTGAAGGCTATGTGGGTAATGGTGATGTCAATAAAAATAATTTGATTGATGCCTATGATATCTCAAATATTGCCGTGTCGATCGAAGGCGGGGCCAAACCGGGCAAAGAGGAAAAAGTTGCCGGTAAGCTGAAGTTGACGGCATCCAAGACAGCTTTGAAATCTGGTGATATCGTTGAAATCGCAGTGAGCGGAGAAAACCTTAAAGCGGTGAATGCGCTTAGCTTCGCATTGCCTTATAATCAGGGCGATTTTGAGTTTGTCGGAATAGATCCGCTACACTTAAAGGAAATGAATAACTATACTAATGACCGTCTGCATACAAACGGCAGTAAAGCTTTGTATCCTACTTTTGTGAATTTGGGCAATAAGGAAACACTGAATGGCTCCGAAGTGCTATTTAAGATCAAATTGAAAGCCAAACGTAACGTTAACTTCAATTTAAAAGCGATAGACGGTATTCTAGTCGATAAAAAACTCAATTCGATCAGTTTTTAAAGTAGATTTTGTAACGACGACAAAAAAAGGGGAATGTTAACATTCCCCTTTTTACAATGGTAATCCGATCAGGAATACGAGCATCCGGCTTACGCATACCGCTGGATTTAGCCGGCGGTAAAAGCAATAAAGTGATGCCATATTTTAATCATATCTCGCTTATCTGTCGCTTCAAGATGACAGTGAATTAATTTAATATCATGTTAAGATCCATCAGGAGGATCTCAGTATCGGGCGAAGTGGCCATGAGTTTAATTTCCGAAATACCCCAGATACCGAAGCCATCTCTCGTTTCCAGCTCTTGTCCCGCTACGTTGACACTTCCGCTTATGACGAAAATATAAACGCCATTTCCAGCTTTCCTAACTTTGTAATTTGCTTCAGCACCTTTGTCAAAATTACCCATATGAAACCATGCATCCTGATGTATCCATACTCCTTCGTCTGCCGGATCAGGTGAAAGGATCTGTTGAAACTTATTGTGTCTTTGTGATTTGTCCAAGGTTATCTGATCGTACCGAGGTGCTACATTGCGTTGGTTCGGGTAGACCCAGATCTGCAGAAATTTAACAAACTGATCGGTGTTTTTATTATACTCACTATGCATGATACCTGTCCCTGCGCTCATCACCTGGATATCTCCCTTTCGGATGATGGCCTGATTGCCCATACTGTCCTCATGCTCCAGATCCCCTTCCAGGGGAATACTGATAATTTCCATATTGTCGTGCGGATGCAATCCGAAACCCCTGCCTTTGGCAACAATATCATCATTCAGTACCCGGAGTACACCGAAATGCATACGTTCGGGATTATGGTAATTGGCAAAACTAAAGGTATGGTTACTCTGCAACCAGCCATGATCCGCATAACCCCGGCTCGTTGCTTTGTGTAGTACACTATGGTTTTCCAGTTGATCGGACTTGTATTGCACTGCATTGGCATCCAATGTTTCCAAAGGTTCTATTTCATCGATTTCATTCTTCATGACATCTGCTGACTCAGCACTTGATGCAAATATTCCGGAACCTAAAAGTCCCTTTTTTATAAAGTTTTGTTTATTCATGATCTTACGATTTATATATTCAAAATTAGTCTGCTAAGGAGTATTTTTCATTGAACTGGTTTAATAACCCAAAAAAACAGATCATTCTTTGTGAATTCATTTATTTGCCGGGAATCAAATCAGGGAATAAACTATAAATTTCATTTTTCAAAAGCCCACTTCCACCTCCATAATGTTTTATCAAACCAATCGGATGGTCTAAATAAGAAAGATGGTCCATGATTTCGGTTTCTTCTAGTGTTGATAAACCAGAGCTCAGCAGCAGGATGTCGACAGGGTAACTGGAGAGGTATTTCTTACAAGTGGAGAGATCTTGCTGAATGACCGCTTGCCAGCCATTTGTACCCGTTATGATCCGCTGTAGTGTGTGGAGGATTTCCTCGTTTTTTCCGAACAAAATAATGATTAAATTCTTCATTTAATTGTTTGTTTTCATGATTGTATTCACAACGGAATTGCCTTTTAATATCTTTGAAATCGGACATTCATCGGCAATTTGCCGTAAACGTAATACCGTGTTTTCTTCGATTGCCTGTCCGAATGAAATTTCTCGGTCAAAATAGGTCACTACTTGCTCTTTTTCAATTCGTAGATATAAATTGGCCGTGACTTGTATTTCGTCGATGTGAAGTTCTTTTCTGTCAATATACATCCGCAAAGTTGCTAATGTACAGGAAACGAGGGAAGAGACCAATAGGGTGTATGGGTCAGGCCCGAGATCTTTTCCACCCAATTTTTCAGGTTCATCGGTAATCAATTCACCATTGCGCCAGTGGATGGTCGTTTTATATTTTTGCTGGCCAATATGACCGCTGACAGGATTCTCTAAGATATATTTCATACGATGTATTCCTTTGATTTGATACAACAAAATTAAAGTCTATTTGGTTCAATTCCATTGATGTAGTTCAAGAAATATGGAAAAGAGGGACTTATTTGGCTACCTGAATTTGACTCAATATACTGCATGATGGAACAAAAAATAATTGTTTGAAAAATAAAGTGACAATATCGGCTCAATCGCCTAAATTTTCTTAATTTTAGATTGTTTTATATTTTTATGATGAAGAGATTTTTACTTTTTGCATGTATAGCCTGTGCCGTACCGTTTGCGGCTTTTTCACAAACCCATGAGCTTCGTGTCGGTGTAACTTCCGGTGTCTCTAATTTTACGGGGTCTGGAAGCATCGCTAAAAGCACTTTAAATGGCTCTGGTCAGCAGGATTATTATACCAATAATCCTTATGGTAAAAAGTATGGAATTAATCTGGGTGGTGCAGTGAACTACCGTTATGTCTTTGCAAATAACTTTCTTTTAGGTGTAGAAGCTGCTTTTGAACGTTTACAGACCAAGGTTGACCTGGAAGGCAATGAATTCGCAAATGGCAGTCGTGGGCTGACCAAGCTCAACCAACAATTTTTGAATTTTAATCCCTTCGTCGGCTATCGTGTTTATTTTGAACCGATGACAATGGATATGCAATTCGGTGTTGATGTAGCGAAGACTTTGAACATCAAGGAAAACGGAAGTATCGAAGATAAGAGTGGCAATAAGACAAGTTTTGAACGGGATAGAGGTAAAGTAATTGATGTTGATATTCGCCCGCGATTACAGTTTAATGTCAATTACGACCGTTATACGATTTTTGCAGGCTATTCTTGGGGTTTAAAGGATTATCGTGATGGAGTAGATGGCAATAACCCAGGACCGGCACGATTGAATGTGTTTCGCCTGGGGCTGCAATATCAGTTTTTAACACCGATTTATAACAATGACTAAAAGCCGGCTGGAAGCATTTAGTGATGGCGTATTGGCCATCATCATTACCATTATGGTACTCGAATTAAAAGTACCTGAAGGTTACACTTTTGCTAGTTTAAAACCCCTGTTTCCCAAAATCGTCTCCTATGTAGTCAGCTTTGTCTACGTTGGGTTGTATTGGAATAATCACCATCATCTTTTTCAGATTGTTCAGAAAGTCAATGGGAAAGTATTATGGGTAAATTTACACCTTTTATTTTGGCTCTCCTTGATGCCTTTGACAACCAACTGGATTGGTGAATCCCATTTTGAACGTGATCCCATTATTGCCTATGGCGTTGTATTGATCATGTGTTCCGTAGCCTACAACATTGTTGAATATTTTGCGGTCCAGACGGAAGGGGAAGAGTCAGCTTTGAAACGTGCCGTCAAATCGAAGACCAAGGAGAATATTTCTACAGCCTTGTATTTTCTTGGGATCGGTATATCTTTTATAAATCCGTACGTAAGTCTATTGATGTATGGTACAGTAGCCATCATGTGGTTAATTCCGGATCGTCGCATCGAAACCTTAATGAAAGATCAGTGAGTAGCTAATCCGAGCGATTCGCATATAAATTGATAGCGTAGTTCGACGGATGTTTTAGGTACTTCTATGACCATATATCCAAGCCGTTCATAGACTCTTTTCATCTGATAGAATGTAGCTTCGGCTTCTTCCCAAGTCTGCTTTCGCTCAAGATCGGTTTCATAAATTTCCTGCCATGGCGGAAGAATAAATATTTTTTTATGATAACGGTATCTTTTAGCCTCTTCAAGTAAAGGAGCCGCAACAGTTAACTTTTCCATGTCGATATAGGCGAGTGTATCTGGAATACCCCGGTCAAAAAAGACATACTCTTGGCGTTGGGTGTTTTCTTTGATTTCGAAAAGGTAACGAGCATTGGACGCTGCCAACATTAATGAGGCATAATGTTGCTTATTCTTCCAAGGTAAGCCATTGCCGTTTTTTGCCACCTGTTCCTGAATGATTCGACGTGCTTCTTCGGGCACTGTTCTATAGCCTTCTTTTTTTAATTTGTTGAGTAATGTAGTTTTGCCGACACCGGGTCCCCCGGTTAGGACAATAAAATAATTTTCTTGATCCATATAAAAAAATGTCATGGTCCTCCAATGCATTGAATATAGGTGCTTATTCGAAGGATGTAAAGATTGAAATGATTATGTGTATTGTTTGGCGATTTTCTTCTCGGGCTCTACATAAAATAGATAAAGGAAGAAGAGAAAAGTATATTCCAGTGGTTTCATTACCCTGTAGGTTAGGTTTGATGCCCCGACCGAGTTGATTCTGGTGGAGATGTTGTATCCGTATCTGTCGTAAAAATAACGTATATAACGATGCAATTTTGGAGATAAGTCGCTTAAGATCTCCTCAAAGGCATTAGCCACCAGCAGTTGACGGTTAACGATGATCGTATTTCCATGCCGATTGCCTAAACGTAATGGTTTTACAACTGTTGGATCACCTTTTGCAGCCACGGTACAGAGGTAATGTCCCCGATGGTCTAAAATAGGTGGATGCATTTTCTGAGAAAAAGCCCAGGTAGTGGTCTCGGTGAACACTTTGGCCATTGAGTCACTATCCTGGCCAAATAGGATAAGAATAGCAGTCATGATGACAAAGAAAGGAACAAGTAAGATCAGCGCCCATACCGGATAGTCCATCTTGGACGAAAGCTGCCTATTGATGTTGTTCAGTATAGGATTTTGATAGTTTCTGTGGATCGCTGTTGTCTTCTCCTCCTGGATGATCTTCCAGATAAAACCTATGCCAAAACAAAAACAGAAAAGCGGTGTAAAAATAAAGTAAAAGGTGCCTTCATTCCCGACATAGATGCTTAAGGTTGATGTATCGTGATAGCTTACCTGAGTCAGCACAAAGATACTGATTATACATCCCAACATCAAAATAATAAGGGCAAGGACTAAGGGGATTGGTGGTATTTGTCGACCTTTTATCCAAACGGCGATTACAGCAACATTGAAAGCAACAAAATAGATAGACAGCGATAGGGCATGTTTCCCACCAAAAGGTAGGTAGCAGGCGCCATCAACGGGATCGACAGCCTCATGATATTGACTCGAATGGGTCAACAGACCTGCTCCAAATAAAGCTAAGGATAGTATGTAGCCAATAACAACAATATATTCAACGGAAGATATCTTTTTATGTTGTTTTTTAACAGTGGAACGAAGTAGATAATTTAATCCCACAAAAAAAACAATGATAATGAATAAAACAATGGACATGGCAGCAAGTATTATTAGTGGAGGAAAGGGGTTAAATCATTGTTTTTAATTCACGTTCAAGGCGATCAAAGTTCTCTTCATCGCGAAGACGATCCTGGAGCTGACGATTTCATTGTCGGCTGAATGTGTCGGCGGGATTTGTAACATTGTCTCTGTGTGCCCGGATTTAACCAAATAAACGTTTCCAAAAGTTTTTCTTTTTGCTGATTTCATGTGAATTCTCCGTATCTGTTTCCGCAGGATCTACGTGTGCTTTTTCAACTTTCAAATTGGGTAGGATCTCATTTTCAGGGAGACCATTACGCTGTTCGATATCTTTGATCTGTTCGAATGCTGTGGTTTGATAAAGCAATGGACCTTCTTTGTCGCAGTTAAAGAGATTAGAATAACTTTTAGACTCATTCAGATCAAAAGGCTGAGGTTCCACAACTTCCGTAGCTTCCAGGAGGCCTAGACCACGCTCTTTGGCATAATTCAATGCCTTTAAGAAAATCGTGATGCGTCCCTCAGAAAATAATTGATCCAATTCCGATCTAATTTCAGGATTATGGTGATAGTCTTCCAACAGTCGAATGACCTGATCGGCCGAAATATATACACCGGAGCAATAATTTTCAATAAGCCTATTTTGTACTTTTTTTGTGAGCGAAGCTATTGGAATAAATTCTTCCCATTTTTTATAATAGGAATCTAATAATTTATTCGTTGAGAAAGATAATGCGCCGCCACGGACATAGAAATAGGTCTCAAAAAAACCTTGAACGACGGCGATAAAGAAACCATGTGTTTTGTCGAAATAATCATTCTGATCTGTTTCCCGACCGGCGTTTATGGTGTCCTGATATTTTGTTTTATAGAAATCATCAATTTGATACTCGGATGCCAGCGTTTCTATTTTTTCAGGATTTGCAATCGATTCAAAATACCAGGCGTTAATCTGTTCTTCAGAAATAGGATGGTAACTAATATCAAAGCCCATAATCAGCGGTTTTTAATCTGTTGTTCTATAATTGCTAAATTATTAAAATTTAGCGTGTTGGTCAAGTGAAATGCAAAAGATAATATCGGGATGCGTGCGGTATACGTTTTTTTAGCTATTATGGACGCAATAGTGAAGAATGGGATGGTTTGCCGGTTTAACTAATATTAATTAATTTCGGACAAAATAAAATTTTTTATGAAGCACTTACTATTTATTATTTTCATGTCGGCGAGTCTATTTTTCACTGCTTGCCAAGCTCCAAGCCCAGAAAATTTTTTCGGAAAAGTTGTTCTAAATACTAATCTTATAGCCGATTTTGCTCCAGACCGTTTTGGTAAACGCCTCGAACAGGAGACTGTTGAATTTGCCGATATCCCCTCGAGTAAGAACGCAGGTGATGAAGCGCAAAAAACCGTGGACATAAAGATACAAACAGTAGAGAAAGCATTAAAAGACATCAATGCACTCCATGTTTCGGATGATGATGCAAAAGCATTAAAAGAAAAATCTATCGCCTTATTTGAAAAGGTGCTGCCGGTCTATAAAAATGAGTATACTGCTTATGCTAAACTTTGTGATAAAAAGGGATCTACTGAAGAAAAGCAGGTACTATTACAAAAAATACAACAAGATTACATGCCCGGGATTGATAAAACATTTGATGAGGTATATGTTCTAGGAAAAGCATACGCCGAAAAGCACAACCTTAATGTCAACTGGGGCAATTAAGATGGATCAGGAAGTAAACTTATATAGAAATAGAAGCAAAACTACTAAGCTTCTAAGTCTGTCAGGCGTGATTTGTATCGTTCTTTTATTGCTCTTTTTGTACTGTATCGGAATCTTTGACGGTGAATTAAAAGTGAAACCTGCGGTATTTTCGGGTGGAATATTGCTTATAATGTTAGGTCTTTTGGTGAATGGCTTATTAAGTCTTCGGGACAAATCTGCGCAGATTTCATTGAATAAAAGTCATTTCTCCGGAAAAACTACGCCAATGGCAAAAGCTTTCGGTGCCGGTAATTGGGGTGATGTCACAGCAATTAACTTACAGAAAGTAGGCGGAGATACTTTAGTGGTTGTCACTTTAGGCATTGCTTCCAATTATAAAGACCGGCTTTCAGCGATGTTATGGAAAATGGCTTATGATGAGGCTTCACAACAGCTAAATATTATGTACTCGGCTTCTGTGATAGCGATCGAACCCAGCGAACTTTACGAACTGTTTATGACTTATTGGCAAAACTCAAAAAAGGGATCCATGATCAGCTAAGGCAGAAGAATTAGCTGATTATAAAAGCCGACAAAGTGTAACGGATCGCGAACTTTACAGCATATTGATCTTGCGTTGGATAGTTTCCCGTTCCAGGGAGCTTTTTGCCAGTGCTTGTGCACGCTGAAAGTTCGCGATTGCTTTTTGTCGATCCATATCCTTGTAAAGCTCTCCCAAGAGCGCATAATAAAAGTGGTTATCCGTCAGATTTAGTTTTTTTGCCTCGGTCAGTGCAGTTTTTGGACCTTTAGCTTTGTATAAGGCAAAGGTTCTGTTGAGTGCTGCACCCGGCGAATAATTCACCGCCAGCAAACGATCATATAGCTGAAGGATTTGTTCCCATTTTTCTACGGTATCTGCTTTTGCACAATGCCACTGCGCAATTTTTGCTTCGATATGGTAGGAGGTCAATTGATCGCCATCCGCCGAGAGATTCAAAAAATAAATTCCCTGATTGATTAAGGCTTGGTTCCAAAGTTTCTCATTTTGTTGTTCATACAAAATGAACTCTCCATCGATACTGTGTCGGGCATCGAAGCGTGAGGAGTGAAAACAGATTAACGCGATGAGCGCATTCGTTTTGGGGACATTTGTCTTTTCGTAAGTAGATAACATGAGAGCCAGGCGTAGGGCCTCAACGCACAGGTCCTTTCTTAGAATCTCATTCTGGGTCTTGGAGTAGTACCCTTCGTTAAACAAAAGGTAAATAATATGCAATACGTTATCCAGTCTTTTCACGATTTCCTTTTCGGAAGGCAATTCAAGCTGGATCTTTTCTGTGCGAAGCTTTTCTTTTGCCCGAAACAACCGTTTGTTGATGGTTTCCTTGTTTGAAAGAAAGGCTTCGGCAATTTCTTCAATCCCAAAACCGCATAGAATCCGCAGTGCAAGACCTATCTGGGCTTCACTGGCAATTGCAGGTGTGCAGATGGCAAACAGCATCTTTAACTGACTATCCTTGATGTTTTCCTGGGTGAAACTAAATTCATCGGTATAATCCGCGGCAATCTGATTTTGATGTATTTCCGGAACCACTTTGTCTTCAAAAATTTTATTCCTTCTAAAGTGACTTAAGGTTTTCTGTTTAGCTACAGAATACAGCCAGGCATTTGGATTTGCTGGCAAACCTTTCGTTTGCCATGATTCCGTAGCCAGCAAAAAAGTCTCACTGACAATATCTTCGGCAATTTCAATGTGTTGTAGCCCAAAACGTTTTGAAATCACAGCGACGATCTTGGTGAATTCTTGTTGAAAAAGCTGTTTTAGAAAATTAGATTCCATCATACATAATAGGGCAGTTGTATAGCGTACAACTGCCCATAAAATTTTTTTAAACCAAAAGTGCCCTAATTTCAACGCTGCCGCTAGATTCCAAAATGGGACAACCATGCGCCAATGTTGTTGCTTCTTCAAGGTTTTCTGCGGAGATGACTATAAACCCCCCGAGGCTTTCCCTGATCTCCACAAACGGACCATCTGTAATAATCCCGCCCGGTTTTAATACTTTTCCACTTTTTTCAAGACGTGAGCCATGGTCAGATAATTTTCCCTGTGCTTCAATACCACCGATCCAATCCTCCCATTTTTTGTTTATTCTGGCAATTTCTTCTTCGTTCAAAAGCGGCGGTTCACTGCCGGCCTGCCGAAATAATAAGATGAAATCCTTCATGCTTCGCGTTTAATTTGTTAAATAAATTGATTTATCTCGTTTTAGCTTTGTTATGCTGTCTGTACTTTATGTTGGCCCACTTTGTATCCGCCGGCTTCAGTGCGGAAAGAAATATTAAAACGGTTGTATGCATTGATTGTGGTTATGGCCAAAGTCAGGTCGATGAGTTCCTCTTCAGAAAATTCCTGATCTGCAATGGCGTAAACTTCATCGGGTACATCTCCATTGGTTATTTTCGTTACTGCTTCAGCCCAGACCAACGCTGCTCGTTCACGTGCACTATAAAGCGGTGCTTCACGCCAAGCATCCAATAAAAATAGACGTTGTGGATTTTCACCTGTGGCAAGCAAATCTTTTGAATGCATATCCAGGCAATAAGCACAGCCATTGATCTGTGATACTCTAAAATAAATCAGATGCAAAAGCTCTTGTTCGATGGTACATTTACCTAGATAAGCTCCCAATCCAAACATAGCTTTCATCGCATTTTGGCCTTTTGCGAAAAAATTGATTCGTTGTTTCATTTTATTATTGTTTTAAGTGTAACTGTTTTACACTACAATAATGATTGAAATTAAAGAAATTGGACATAAGGCGCTAAATATTTTTTTATTTGTTTTTAATATTTTGATTATTAGCTATTTATGTTTTGTTTTTTCTGGTAAAATCGACCAATTCCATACTTAGCTATAGATTGGAAAGTTGCAGCGATATGAATTGTAAAATCCTTGAGGTGATTGATCAACAATCAACAACAATTGCTATTTTTAGTCAAATTACTCCAATGAAACTGATAACATATACGTTTTCTATCCTGAGTTTTGGAATCCTGGCGTCCTGCGGGTCGAGCTCCAGTTCTAAAAAAGCCGTTGCGGATACGACCTCCAATGCAAGTTTTAAAGCTTACGAAGATAGATTCATCGAGCAGCTCTGGAAAGAAAATCCGGAATGGGCCACACAGGTAGGTTTTCATCGATACGATTCGTTATTGACGATTCCTGATGCTAAAAGCAGGGCATTACGCTTGGAATTTTCAAAACAGCAGCTCGATCAGTTAAAAAGCTTTGATCTGCATGATCTGAATCTCTCGCAACAAACGGATTACCATTTGATCCAGAATTATCTGGAATCCAATGTGTGGTCGATCGAAAAGGAGCGGGCTTATGAATGGAACCCATCTGCCTATAATGTAAGCGGAACCATCGCCTTTATGCTGGCTGAGAACTATGCTCCACTGCACGACCGCCTTCACGCTATTGAACAGCGCATAGCGAAAATTCCAGCCTATTATGAAGCCGCGAAAGGGCAGATCAAGAGTCCAGCTCTGGTATTGACAGATTTGGCCATACAGCAAAATTTGGGTGGATTATCTGTATTTGAAACCGATCTGCGTGATTCTCTAAAAAAATCCAATCTTCCGGCAACTGAAAAGGCAGCTATTCAAACGAAAGCCGATCAAGCTGTAAAAGCAATAAAGGGATTTGTAACCTATTTAAAGGAAACATCCAATCCGTCTCCGCGAGGTTTTAGATTGGGGCAGGAACTATATGATCAAAAGTTTAAATTTGATATCCAATCAGGATCTACAGCTGCGGAGATCTACGATGCAGCAATAGCACGTAAGCGTTATTTGCATACCGAAATGCATAAAATCAGTAAGGAGCTATGGCCAAAGTATTTTGGAAAGGCCGTGCAGCCGACAGATAGTTTGGTCCTGATCCGCAAGATGATTGATACCTTATCTGTTAATCACGTCAAAGCGGCCGATTTTCAGTCTGCTATTGAAGCACAGATTCCAAAACTGGTGGAATTTGTGAAGAAGAAGAAGCTTTTATATATTGATGATAGTAAGCCTTTGATTGTGCGGAAAGAACCTGCCTACATGGCCGGTGTGGCCGGAGCCTCTATCAGTGCTCCGGGGCCCTACGATAAAGGTGGAAATACATACTACAATGTCGGTAGTCTTGCAGGATGGTCCAAAGAAGCTTCAGAAAGCTATCTGCGGGAATACAATCACTATATTTTGCAGATTTTGAATATCCACGAAGCTATTCCCGGACATTATACGCAATTGGTCTATGCCAATCAGTCACCGAGCTTAATCAAGAGTGTTTTGGGGAATGGTGCGATGATCGAAGGCTGGGCCGTATATACCGAGCAGATGATGCTGGAAAATGGCTATGGTGACAATGCTCCTGAAATGTGGTTGATGTGGTATAAATGGCATCTGCGTACCGTGTGTAATGCAATATTGGATTATAGTGTTCATGTGAAGAATATGAGTGAAAAGGATGCAATGCATTTATTGGTTGACGAAGCGTTTCAACAACAGGCCGAAGCCGTTGGAAAGTGGAAAAGAGTATCCGTTAGCAGTGTGCAGCTGACATCCTATTTTACAGGATATAAAGAAATCTACGATTTAAGAGAAGCTGTTAAAAAGGAAGAAGGTGCTCAATTTAAGCTGAAAGCCTTCAATGAGAAATTTTTAAGTTTTGGCAATTCACCGGTAAAATATATCCGGGAAATGATGCTTAAGAAGTAGATTTAACACAACTTCAGCAACAAGCCACACGATAATCGTGTGGCTTGTTGCTGAAGTTGCATGCCATTCCGCTGCGTTTGCGATGTAGTCTTTATCTTATTAGGCCACTTTGGCAAATTTGTTCCGATATTCTATGGGTGTAAGGCCCGTTATTTTCTTGAAGATATCGCGAAAAGCTTTAGTGTCGGTATAGCCCACATCATACATCACTTGGGAAACGTTCTTCCTTGAAGCTTCAAAAAATTTCTTCGCTGCCTCTATCCGCACACGCTGGATATACTCGACCGGTGTATTGTTTGTCGCTTCTTTAAACCTGCGTTCAAAAGTCCTGCGGCCGATGTTTGCGAAATTCGCAAGTTCCTCAACAGTAATTCTTTCCTCATATTTCAGTTCGATGTAATCCTGGGCCTTCTGGATATCCAGATCTTCGTGATTGCGTTGGCCGCGGAATATCGCAAATTGGGACTGACTGTCACGGCTGATATCCAATGCAAAATATTTGGCGATCATAACTGCCGTTTCACGGTCGGAAAATTTTTCGACAAGATATAGTATCAAATTCCACAGACTGCTGGCACCGCCACTGCTGTATATATTGTCGTTTTCGGTGATAACGGCGCCATCTTCGATTTCTATTTCGGGGTATTTTTCCTTGAACTCGCTGATATAAGCCCAATGAGTCGAGCATTTTTTTCCATTTAAGAGCCCTGTTTCTGCCAGAAGAAAAGCTCCCACGCATAGGCTAGCCAAGCGGGTGCCTTTTAAGTGAAGTTTTCTAAAATAAGGTATGGCTTCGGCATTGTCCCTTATTCCGGTGTCAATATCACCAAAAGTAGGCGGTATGATCAGTAGATCGGTGCGGTCAACATTTTGCAGTAAGCGATTTGTTTTTATGGTGTACTCGCCGCTATTGGCTGGTACATATTCACTAAGGCCTACATATTCAACATTGAATATCGGTTTTTTTCCAAAAGCCGATAAAAATTCATTGGCCGTATGAAAGGTTCTAAATGCTGGCGTAATACCTTCGATAGTACCATATTTGGGAACAAAAACAGAGATTTGCATATCTTTTGGGTTTATGAGATAAAGGTACAAATTGTTTTTGTCGTAATCCACCCCTAAAGTTGTCGGTTTTACAATACGTCGGCCTTTAAAATCCTTTGCATCTTTGCTATATCATTATAAACAAATAAAAAGAAATCATGGAAAGACAAACAAAAATCAACGTGGAAGCCACAGTAAATGCACCGGTGGAAAAAGTGTGGCAGCAATGGAATGCGCCAGCGGATATCATGCAATGGAATGCCGCGGATCCAAGCTGGCATTGTCCAAGCAGTCAAAACGATTTGCGTGTGAATGGTACTTTTAAAAATCGGATGGAAGCAAAGGATGGAAGTTTTGGGTTCGATTTTGAGGGGACTTATGATAAGGTAGAATTGTATCAGGAAATTGCCTATACCATGTCAGATGGTCGGAAAGTAAGCACATTATTTTCTGAAAGAGGTGGAAAGACAATTATGAGCACCACCTTTGATGCGGAGCAGATGAATGATCCTGAATTTCAGAAGCAAGGTTGGCAAGCTATTCTTAATAATTTTGTAAAACACGTTGAATCAACAAATTAATCTCCATAAAATACCAACATCATGAAAAAAAATAAAATTATCTTCTGGATAGCGACAATATTAATTGTTATCTGGGAAGGCGTTATGCCACTGGGCACATTACTATTTGCACCGCAATATATGAACGCAGGAACGAAGCCCTTGGGTTATCCGGATTATTTCGCTTATGCCCTTATTATCTGTAAAGTTCTTGGCGTCATAGCCATTGCCATTCCGCAGTTTCCGGCTAAATTAAAAGAATGGGCTTATGCAGGATTGACATTCAGTTTACTATTTGCCTTTATCAGCCACGCTTGTGTGGATAAAAATATAACCTATATGTTATTGCCGCTTATTGTATTGGGTATACTGATGTTATCTTATGTCTATCGGTCAAAGCTAGCTGGTGCAAGCCGTGCAGCACAGCAGGATACATACACAGGCGCATCAGCGATATCTTAATATGACAGTGCCCCCATCCCAAAGGATCGGTTTATTGAGAATTTATTAAAAAGAACAAAAAGGTAGTATTATCTATTTACATTATAAACAATCAAACGAGATGAAAACAAATAGTGTTTCTTTACATCGGATTATTCAGGCCAGCCCTGAAAAAGTATTCCGTGCATTCGCGGATCCGGTAGCGCATGCCACTTGGTTACCGCCTTATGGATTTGTCTGTACTGTACAGCAGATGGATTTTAAAGTAGGCGGTCAGTTTAAGATGACATTTATCAATTTTGGTACGGGCAATGGTCATTCATTTGGCGGTGAATATTTGGAAATCATACCCAATGAATTTATCAAATATGTTGACCGCTTTGATGATCCCAATTTACCAGGAGAAATGACAACGACAGTTTCGCTGCGTGCAGTCAGCTGCGGTACTGAACTTAAAATAGAACAAACAGGAATTCCTGAGGTTATCCCCGCCGAAATGTGTTACCTGGGATGGCAGGAATCGTTGGAAAAAATGAAAAAACTTGTGGAGCCCGTCATACCGGATGCATAGTTTAATTCAATTTGTTTAGGATATGGAACGGTTAAGAAGTGGGGTTTTTATCACATTTTCGGGGGATTGTAGAAAGGCGCTTACATTTTATCAGTCATGTTTTGGCGGGAGCCTGGATTTTGACAGGCTAGATAAAAAAATAAATGGGTATTCAGAGCTACCTATTGTAAGTGCCTCTCTTATTTCTCCCAGTGTGGTCATCTATGGTTCGGATCTGGTACACGATGATGGTCGAAAAATTGGCAACTATCTCTCGGTGTTTTTACCTTGTACGAATGTGGCTGACCGTGGTCGGCTTGTCGCTAAACTGGCGGCAGGGGCTGGTCAACCCGTATTAGGTAACAACGAGACGGATCAATTGGTGGAAGTGACAGATATTTTTGACGTAAAATGGATATTGGGGATCTTGGGATGAAAGTTTATTCCGTTGTAGCCAACAGCTATTATTGTGGCAATTTGGGCAAATGGCACCAGAAACTGATACCCTAATATAGAAATGATCTGTATCCATTACCATTATTCGCAGAAGTGTAATTTTGTGTATGCTTCAGGCAAAGTTGATAACAGTAATTTAGTGATAATAATGGAACTACAGATACGGAATAGTACCCCGCAGGATATTGATTCGATTTTTAAGTTTTATAAGTTTGCGACAGATTTTCAAAAAGCAAAATCCGTTGTTTCTTGGCCTGAATTTGACCGAAAGCTTATTGAGCAGGAACTGAAAGAGCATAGGCAATGGAAAATGGTTGCCGGTCGGGATATTGCCTGTGTCTGGGCGACCACATTCGATGACCCTGATATCTGGGAAGAAAGAAATGAAGACCCGGCGGTTTATATTCATCGCATTGCCACAAACCCCGATTTTAGAGGCCAGAATCTCGTTCAATACATTGTGCATTGGGCGATTGAATATGCCATTGCAAATAATAAGAATTTTGTTCGCCTGGATACAGTGGGGGAAAATAAGGGACTTATTGAACATTATACCAGATGTGGTTTCGAATTTCTTGGATTAAAGAAACTTCGTGATACATCCGGTCTGCCCGCGCATTATGATAAGGCTACGGTAAGTCTATTTGAGTTAAAGCTCTAAGCGGCCATTCCAATCTGCCTATACGGTTTTCATACCTCGATTGAGCTGTATGGGCAATAACTGTTTTTAGTTGATATTTCATTGAAAAATAGGTAGATCTGCCTGTTTTCTTGTGAAATTTTGTTATATTGTTGTAACAAATTGTCGTTGCAGTATACTAACGAATTATTAACAGTTAAACTTATTTATGAATTTATCAATAGAAAATCTCAGTAAAACCTATCCTAATGGTGTAAAGGCACTAGACGAAGTAAACTTAGAAATAAAGCCGGGAATGTTTGGTCTCCTCGGACCAAATGGGGCAGGAAAATCATCCTTGATGCGCACTATAGCTACTCTTCAGAAGCCCGATTATGGTCGCATTACTTTTGGTGATATTGATGTTCTTGGAAAGCAAATGGAACTGCGAAAAGTTTTGGGTTACTTACCACAGGAATTTGGTGTTTATCCGAACCTTTCGGCGATAGATTTATTACACTATTTCGCGAAACTCAAAGGGATTAAGACAGGTGCTGATCGGCAGGCTATCATCAAGCGTGTGCTGGAAGTAACCAACCTCTGGGATGTCCGAAACAAGAGTGTGAGTGGTTATTCGGGAGGAATGAAACAACGCTTCGGTATTGCCCAGTTATTGCTGAACGATCCCAAACTGATTATTGTTGACGAACCTACTGCGGGACTGGATCCGGCTGAAAGACACCGTTTTTTAAATGTATTGCGGGAGATCGGAACCAATCATACGGTTATCTTCTCGACTCATATTGTGGATGATGTCCGCGAATTATGCCATGAACTTGCTATTCTCAATGGAGGGAAAATACTATTGCGCGGTACGCCAAAGGAGACAATAGAACAATTGGAAGGCAAGATCTGGGTACGGATCATTAGCCGCGATCAATTGGATGAGTATACACAGAAGTATAACGTCATTTCTACAAACTATAATCAGGATAATACACTCAATATCCGGGTTTATACTGATGTGCAGCCAGATGAATCCTTCGTAAATGCACAAGGACAACTGGAAGATGTCTATTTTGTTGCACTAAAAACTAACCAGCGCCATGTTTAGTCCGATTTTTAATTTTGAGTTTACACGTTGGTTTAAGAGTGCCGCCGTCTATATTTATATGGCTTTATTCTTTGCCCTGTCGTTGTTCATCATGTTGTCTTCACTAGGGATATTTGATGGCGTCACGGCGACGACTTCATCCAATACCATCAGAAATTCGCCTTGGGCTATTAATGAGATGATAAACGGGATGTCTTCCATTATCTATTTCTTAATTCCCTCGATTGTGGGGGCCTGTGTTTATCGGGATTTTCAGTATAATGTACATACCATTCTTTTTAGTTATCCGTTTACCAAAACAGATTATCTATTGGGCAAGTTTTTTGGATCGATAGCTGTCGTACTCGTCATCGTACTGGCATCGACCTTAGGTATAGTTGTTGCACAGTTTGTTCCGGGGATTAATCCAGCCTTGTTGGGTCCTGTACATATTTTAGCCTACTTCCAGACCTATCTTATTCAGGTTATTCCCAATCTGGTTATCCTTAGCGCTATTATTTTTGTATTGGTCACTTTTACCCGTAACGTATATGTAGGTTTTGTTGCGGTGCTGGTGCTTATTATTGTACAGGTACTTGTCCAAAATCTGACAACAAACGCCGATAATCGCTATCTCGGGGCATTGATAGATCCCTTTGGTGATAGCGCCATTTCTTACTACACACAATATTGGTCTCCTGAAGAAAAGAATACAAACAATCTTCCTTTTCTGGGGGCAATTATCTATAATCGTCTGATATGGCTCGCTGTGGCAGCATTGTTTATTGGTGGATTTTATCTGTTATTTTCTTTCTCACAGGATTCCATTTCAGTAAAAACAGGCAAGAAAGGAAAACGCCTGACAAAGAATAATTTTGACAGTGTTTTTCGGCTCAATCTACCGAAAGTAAGCTACGACTTTTCAACCGTCCACTATTTGAAAACGACTTGGACACTGGCGCGGTATGACTATCGATACATTGTTAAAAATCCGGTTTTTTTGATCCTAACCCTGGTCGGTGTGCTGTTTATCCTTTTGATGGCTAGTACAATCGGTGCGATTTTTGGTACCTCGACTTACCCCGTTACCTGGAAAATGCTGATGATACCTGGAACGACCTTTAAATTCTTTTTGTTGATCCTGACTTTCCTCTTCACTGGTTTATTGGTTCATCGAGGTAGTATTACACGCATGGGCGGACTATTGGATGTGACGCCAGTTCCGAATTGGGCGCTTATGGGGTCCAAGATAATCGCGATCATCTTGATGCAACTGACCTTGCTCACGGTGGTAATGCTCACCTGTATGGCATTTCAGGTCTATCATCATTATTATCATTTCGAAATCGGGCAATACATCATGCACCTGATGGTGTATGGTATGTTGGCAAATATCGTATGGCTATTTGTAGCCACCTTTGTACATACGCTCTTCAAAAATTATCTGGCTGGTTTTTTTATCCTGTTAACCTTATTTATCGGATTGCCATTTTTATCGATGGTAGGCGTAGAGCAGGCGATTTATCAGTTTAACCAGGGGCCGGGGCTTGACTATTCAGATATGGACGGTTTTGGCTATATCTTACCCTTTTTAACTTATCGGGCCTATTGGTTGCTATTTGCGGTGTTTTTTCTTACAATAGCTCTTTTACTTTGGCGTAGAGGCGGATTCTCCGGCATGAAGGAACGCTTGGCGATCTTGAAAGCTCGCTTAAGCCCGAGCAGTATAACAGTTCTTCTCCTGAGTTTAATTGGTTTTTTAGGGATCGGTGGGGGGATATATTATGAGAACCATATTAAAAATCCTTATTATACAAGTCTTGATCATGAAAAGCAGTCCGTGGAATGGGAAAAGAAGTACAAAAAATATCAATTTCGGCCTCAGCCCCGTGTTGTTGACATCAAGTTCAATATGGATATCTATCCTTCGACGCGTAGCTTTAAAGCACGGGCTTCTTATGTGCTGAAGAATAAAACTACTGTTGCCATAGACTCCATTTTTGTCAATTATAATGATTATGACTATACCTTCTCTTTTGATGTTCCTAATAAGCTGATTTCTGCCGATGATATTTACAATTTCAATATCTATAAGTTGGTCAAGCCAATGGCGCCGGGGGATTCTATCGTCTTAAATTTTACTACAGTTAGTCCCGCCAATACTTGGGTGAACGAGAAGTCTCCCGTTAAAGGCAATGGAACTTTCATTAACAATATGCTGTTTCCGAATATCGGCTATTTAGACCGGGGCGAGCTGGTGGATAATGATATCCGTAAAAAATATGGACTACCTTATCGGGATCGTATGGCTTCGCCCACTGATTCCAATGCGCGAAAGAATAACTATATTTCAAATGACGCAGACTGGATTAGGTTTGAGGCAACAGTGAGTACCGATACGGATCAATTGGCCATTGCTCCGGGATACTTGACCAAAAAATGGGAGAAAAACGGAAGAAAATACTACCAGTATAAAATGGATTCAGCGATCCTGAATTTCTTTGCTTTTAATTCCGCTCGATATGAGGTGAAAAAGGATCAATGGAATGGTGTTAATTTGGAAATCTATTACCACAAAGGGCATACCTATAATCTTGATCGGATGATGGCCTCGAGCAAGGCTTCCTTGGCCTATTTTACTAGCCAATATAGTCCTTATCAACATCGGCAACTTCGAATTGTTGAATTTCCCCGAACAGCCGGAACGTTTGCGCAGTCTTTTGCCAATACCATTCCTTTTTCGGAGGCGATAGGTTTTATTGCGGATGTGGATGAGAAAGAAGACGATGCGGTGGATTATCCCTATGCTGTGACCGCGCATGAAATAGCGCATCAGTGGTGGGCACATCAAGTTGTCGGCGCCAATACGCAGGGTGCCACATTGATGTCAGAAAGTATGTCTGAATATTCCTCTTTGAAAGTACTGGAAAAGAGGTATGGAAAAGGACAGATGCGCAAATTTCTCAAAGATGCACTGGATGGTTATCTAAAGGGGAGAAGTGCAGAAAAATTAGGCGAGAGACCATTGATGTACAACGAAAACCAAATGTATATTCATTATCAAAAAGGTTCTTTGGTCTTATATGCGCTGAGTGACTATCTGGGTGAACATGTTTTCAACCAGACAGCAAAAGCCTATCTGGACAGCACAGCTTTCCAAAATCCACCCTATACAACATCCTTGGAATTTGTGGATTACTTTCGCAAAGCGACACCTGATTCACTTCGTTATCTGATCAAAGATATGTTTGAGACAATCACCCTGTACAACAATAAAGTGGAGAAGGTGAGTACCAAAAAGCTGAAAAATGGAAAATATCAAGTGGATATTCAATTTGAAGTGGCTAAGTATCGCGTGGATGCCAATGGGAAAAAGAGTTACAATGATCAAGGTAGCAAACCGTTATTATTTAAAAAATCAGATCGGGTGACATTGAAATCCTTACCACTGAGAGACTATATTGAGATTGGTATTTTTTCAAAAGCGGCGGATAAGAAAAATGGAAAACCACTGGAAATTTACCTCAAAAAACATCGTATTGATCAGATCAATAATACGTTGACATTAGTTGTCGATCAAAAACCTACGCAGGTCGGTGTGGATCCGTACAACAAACTGATTGATATTGATTCAGATGATAATAGAAAAGATATCTAACGAAGTCCAGATTTGTTGTTATCCCGGGCATTGTTCTAACGAATTATAAAACGGCCATAACAGATTGTAAAACTGTGTAGACTGTAATAGGTACTATCCGGCGAATAATAGGTGAAGAGTGGGAATTAAACGCAAAAAAGTCGCTTTTCCATGTAGGAAAGCGACTTTTTATTTTGTGCTCCCACCTGGGCTCGAACCAGGGACCAAAAGATTATGAGTCTTCTACTCTAACCGACTGAGCTATAGGAGCAGGTCGTTTGTTTTGTCAATTTCAGCATTGGTTATGCTGTTTTGACGATGCAATTATCGATATTTGTATTGGTATTTCAAAATAATTCGATGGAAAAAATTAAAAATATTGTTCTTGATTATGGAAATGTAATCTTCATGATCGACTTTATGAAGTTGAAAGTTGCTTTTACTCAGTTAGGTATAGAAAATGTTGACGAAGTTTTTGGGCATCATGGCCAAAGTGCACTTTTTGACGATTTTGACAAGGGAAAAATTAGTGCTGCGGAATTCCGGGATGGGATTCGTGCGATTTCCAAAAATCCTGCCTTGACTGACGCGCAAATTGATGGAGCATGGAACAGTTTATTGATCGGCGTCCCGGAGGGACATCATGCGTTGTTATTGCAATTGAAAGAAGAGTATCGTACTTTTTTGTTGAGCAATAATAATGCGATTCATTATGCGTACTGTATGAATGCTATTCATGAAAAATATGCTGTTGCCGATAATGAAGGATTTTTTGAAAAAACCTATTATTCGCATTTGGTGGGCATGCGTAAACCGGACGCCGAGATTTTCGAATTGGTTATGGCGGAGCAGGATTTAAATCCCGCGGAGACGTTGTTTATTGACGATAGTCCGCAGCATTTGGCTACAGCTGAACAATTAGGCTGGCATACGGCATTGTGTACCAGGGAGAAACCCTTGAAAATGATCTTGGAGGAATTTGGATTAATATAAAATTTATTTTTCTTTTCTTATTCAACGTAAATATCGTACCTTTGTCCCACTTTAAATTTTAAAAGCGACGAAAGGAGGTATATACAACGCATGATTATCGTAAATGTAAAAGAAGGAGAATCTTTAGATAGAGCATTAAAACGTTTCAAGAAGAAATTCGAGAAAACTGGCGTTTTAAGAGAGTTGCGTTCACGTCAAGCTTATGAAAAGAGATCTGTAACTCGTCGCATTCAAGTGAAAAAAGCGATTTACAAACAATCTTTGAATCAAGATGTGGCTAACTAATTGATTCGCTGAGAATTTAAAAATATAAAGGGAAAAGCATTGCTTTTCCCTTTTTTTTGTGCTTTTAAGTTTGTAATTTAAGGATAGTATAGCGAGGGAAATTATGTTGGAAAAGGAGTTTATTCGGTATTTGCAGATTGAAAAAAGATATTCAGAACATACGGTTGTTGCCTATCGGCACGAGCTGGAGATGTTTTGGTCTTTTTTAAATGCGGAGGGGCTCATGTTATCGGATGTTGTTTACAGGGATTTACGGCATTACTTTGCGAAGATGATGGAGTCCGGTAAGAATGCGAGTTCTGTCAATCGAAGCATGTCTTCGTTGCGGACCTATTTTAAATTTCTTCAGCGTGAGGAATGCCTGGATAAAAATCCGATGACACTTATTAAGGCCTTAAAGACTGCAAAAAAACTACCTGTCGTTGTGGAGAAAGAAAAACTGGTTCGTCTGCTAGACCATCTGGAACAGGAGCAGCATGATTTTGAGTCGTGCCGGAATTATCTGGTGATGGAGCTACTTTTTGGGACGGGAATCCGTCTGGCCGAACTGTTGAAAATTAAGGAGCAGGATATAGATTTTTTTAATAAAAATATCCTTATATTAGGTAAAAGGAGCAAAGAACGCCTTGTTCCGATAAATGATCTTTTGGTAAAAGAATTGAAAAACTATTTGCAACAAAAGGCGTCGCAATTTGTTGGTACTAATAACAGCTTACTGATTGTTACGAAAGAAGGTAAACCAGCGTATGCCAAGCTCATCTATGATATTGTGCATCATTATTTAACACTGATTTCCACACAAGGTAAGCGGAGTCCTCATATTTTGAGGCATACGTACGCAACGGCCCTATTGGATAACGGGGCAGATTTAAATGCAATTAAAGAGCTGTTGGGACATGCGGGACTTGCGGCGACGCAGGTGTACACGCACAACTCAGCAGAACGATTGAAGTCTATTTATAAACAAGCTCATCCAAAAGCTTAAAAAAAGGAGGAAAAATGAACATTACTGTGCAATCCATTCGATTTAATGCAGATCAAAAGTTAATCGAATTCATTAAAAAGAAGACAGGAAAATTAGAGCAGTTTTTGGATTCAATTATCGGTGGTGAATGCTACCTGCGATTGGAAAATGTCGATGACGAGGCAAATAAGATTTCAGAGATTAAACTGAACATCCCCGGAAGCCAACTTTTCGCAAAAGGGCAAGCGAAGAGTTTTGAGGAGGCGACAGATATCGCTGTAGAATCCTTGCGTAGACAGATTAACAAATATAAAACAAAGACAAAAAATACAGTTATTAGCAATCGCAAAGAAGTACTTTCCGTAGAGGAAGAAGAAGAGGAAGAATACGATTAAAAAAATATTACATACTTATAAGGAAGGAGGTCAGTTTAAGCTGACCTCCTTTTTTATGGGAACCATCGAGCTGTCCCGGCTTTTTAAGTATTCAAGCGCTGCTCGCTTCTTCGGCTTGCATATTTTTTTAGCTTGTTTGGGGAGATTCGCAACTTGTCAGTAATATTGGGCGGTGAAGCTTATTTATATTAAATCAAAATAATTAGTGGTTTTACTTGGATTGATTATAAATAATATTTATTTTTGAGCAGTTTAATAGAGAAGGTAATAGAAATGTCAAAATTGGTTTGTCCATTAGCACACGTTGAAGAAGTATTTTCCACTACAGCTGGTACGGTATATCAATGTAGCCGTAAAAATTGCTTCTGGTTGGAGTATAATAACGAAACGACATCTTTTTCGGTGTCAGACTTTTTGAAATTCAAAAAGCGTATGGATGCAATTGATGTAGAACACATGATCAATGATACCACACGTTCATCTGATTTTGAGATTGTGATGCCTTTTCGTACAGAAAGATGCTTCATTCTTGCTGTAGAGGATGTACTTCAACTTCGCGAGCTGTTGGATGGTGCTAAGTTTATGATGGAATTAAATTCGGTCATCAGAACCTGTCTACAAGTATCACCTTTTGCCGTCTTGGCATAAGTACATTATAATAAAATAACAGAAAAAGCGGTGTGTCTAAACAAAAGATACACCGCTTTTTCTGTTATATGGTTTGCTTATTTAAATTAAAATTAAATAAGTATCCTTTTCGTGCTCTGCTATACTTATTGAAAATCGACGTTTTTTGGGGTAACAGGGCTATCATTATTTAAATTTATGGGTTATTGAAAGTATCTATGAGCGGTATTTGTAATTGTATTGATTCTAAACAAGTTGCGGTTTTCCTGTCTAATTTAGACTGAATTTGTATTGCAGATTATTTATACAGATTTTCCAAATCCGATGTATCTTTGTAATGTAATCGGGTGATAATGTATATCACTTGACATTGTTTTAGAAATTAAACTTAAGGTAAATATGAAAGATTTATTGAAATTAAAATCTTCTTTGAAAGAAGAGATCGAAAATATACTAAATGCACAGATCAAAGTAGAAGCACACTCTTCAGCTCTCTATCTGGCGATGTCTTCATGGTGTGATGATCAAGGTTTGGAAAACGCTGCTGAGTTTTTTGCAAAGCAGTCTAACGAAGAGCGTGAGCACATGTTGAAACTTTTCAACTACATCAACAATCGTGGTGGACGTGCAATCTCTCCGGAGATTACAGGTATCCCACAAGATTTTGAATCATTCCGTGGTGTATTTGAGCAGACTTTGGAACAGGAAATGTTTGTAACAGAGCAATTTAATAATATTGCTGATAAATGTGCCAAAGCGAAGGATTATGTAACCTTCAACTTTGTACAATGGTTCCTTGAAGAGCAGGTAGAGGAGGAATTTGTTGCGCGACGTATCCTGGAATTATTTGATGTCATTGGTGAAGATGGTACAGGCCGTTGGGAAATTGACAAACATCTTGTGAAGGTTACCTTTGCTGGTGAGTAACAGATTATAAAAAATTAGTTGAAAGAACGAGTTGTTTTCCTGACAACTCGTTTTTTTTTATACAAAATCACAACTTTTTACGTTAATAGCTTAAGAATTCTTATATTGAATTGTATTATTGCAAAGTCTGTTTGATGAAACTAAGGGGCGGGGATATAATCCGGTTTATACTTTTGTTATCCATTATAAGCTTATTTTTTCTGCCTAAAAGCACTTTTGGTCAGGCGACAAAAAAAGAAGTTTATGGAATTGTTGTAGATACTGCCGGCAACCCGCTGAAAGGTGTTAGCGTGCATTTGACGAGTTCCCGGGATACCTTATTTTCGTCAACTTCAGCTACCGGCTATTTCCGCTTTGGACGGGTTCTGGGCAACGACATTCGCATAAGTTGTAGCCAGATAGGTTTGAGTATTCTCGAAAGAAGTTATCCACTATACAATAGTAGCACAGCCAAATTGGATGTGGGAAAATTGACCATGTTTCCGCATGTATCCTTGCTCAAAGAAATCGTTATCCAAAAATACAAACCTATTGTCTATAAGCAAGACACCGTGCAGTTTAATCTGGACGCTTTTCAGTTCGATCGAAGGGCACTTTTAGAGGAGGCGCTCAAGGCCTTGCCCAACGTGCAAGTATCCAGAGACGGGTCAGTCTATGCTTTTGGGAAAGCGATATCTTCGGTAAAAGTTGATGGTAAAAAATTCTTTGGTGGCGATGTGCTTACGGCTACACGAAACCTTCCGGCGGATTTCGTGAAGAGTGTGCAGGTCATTGATTTTTATGGTGATGAAGCAACGGCGAAAGGGATCAAAAGTACGGAGTCTGAGAAAGTACTAAATATTGTTCTTAAAGAAGATAAGAAAAAAATCACCTTTGGGCAGGCGACATTGGGCGGGGGAACCGCAGAGCGCTATCTGGGAAGTATCGGGGTGAATAGATTTGATAATGGAAAGGAATATTCCATGGTGTCTTCGATGAATAATACAAATACCAATCTCTTTTCTTTCGGTTCTCCGAATGGAGGGGAGCGGGAACGGGAAATGGGCGAACTGGCAGATTTTGCTGATCCCACCGATGGTGTTAATAAGATAAGTTCTATCGGGGCAAGTTTTTCAAGTCCACTTTCTAAGAAGGTGAACGCCAGTGGAAAATACTCTTTTACACAGCGTAATAATAATACGGTAGGAAATTCTTTTTTGCAATCTATTTATGGATCTGGAAAAGGAAATAGCACAGCAATCAGTAACTATGAGTATTACAAAATAAAGTCGGTTGACCGGACACACAAGATGGACTGGGACTTTGATATGAAGCTGTCGCCTAAAGATCAATTGAAGATCTCTCCAAAACTCTCCTGGACCAATTCCACAAGCCGCACGTTAAAAGATAGACGGATAAAAAACAATAGATTGAGCAGTACGGGGATCTATGATGCGGCGAATAGTACCGAGAGTCCTGCAGCAGCGCTTGATCTATTTTATGTCCGTAGTTTTGACAAACCGGGCCGAAAAATACTATATACTTTTCATTCAGACTTTAACTCCTTGGATAAAGATGAGGTATTAGGTGATAATAATACAGAAGTAGATAGCAGCCTGACTCCGCCTAAGGTCACAAATACTTATCTAGATCAAATGATCCGATCCAATAACGAAAGTAAAAATATCCAAAGCCGCTTGTCACTTGTTGAGCCTGTGGACCTTGGTGGTGTTTTGGAGATCAATTACGATTTTGATTACACAAAAATTGATGCCAGTCGTTCGACTTTCGACAATATACTTCAATCTAAGATAGATTCATTAAGTTTAAAATACGATTATTCTTTTGCTAACAATAAGGTGGGGATGGTATACCGTCAGGATATAGGAAAAAATGTTAAGATAAATTTGGGTTTTGCAGTACAGGCATCAGAATTAAACGGGGCTTTAACAAATGAAAACATACGAACTTCCTACCCGAATGTCAATCTGGTTCCTTCGGCTGGGCTAAAATGGAAGTTTACGAAAGACGAGGATCTTGCCATCGATTATTATGGGAGAAATAACCAGCCTAGTTTTTATCAGATACAACCTGTAGTGGATAATACCAATACCCAGAATATTGTTATTGGGAACAAGGATCTGAAATCTGAATTTGCACATAGCATTGTATCAAAATACCGCAAATCCATGACGCGGAAGGGGCAATATCTTGAAGCTAGTCTTGCTTATAATCTCGTCAATGATAAAATTGTGGCAAATCGTACTATTGAGCCTAATTCAACAGTACAAAAAACAACATACCGTAATACTGAAGGCTATTTTGATCTCAAGAGCTACTATCTTTTTACAGCCTCTTTGTTTTCGGATAACTTACAGATGAGCCTTAACGGGAATGCTGATTACTACAATAATATATCGTATGTCAATGACAAGAAAAGCTTTGGTGGACATTTTTTATTCACACAGGCAATTCAATTTCGCTATGCCTGGAACGATATTTTTGAGGCAGAGCTCAATGGAAATTATTCGCTGAACCGGGCGACTTTTGATTGGCCCGTTCGGGATAATATTACGGCGCATTCAGGAATTGTGGGCCTTGGGTCAAAAGCGTATATGGGCAAGCATTTTACCATGGGGCTGGAGATGTCCCAAAAGTTTAACGCGGGGTATTCAAGTTCATGGAGCAATATCAATCCAACGATCATCAATGCTTATCTGGAATACACTTTTGGACGCAATAACTTGGGGATGCTGCGGTTTCAGGGGTTCGATTTGATGAATCAGAATACGGGAATCTCCCGTGCTGTTGTCGGAAACGATATATTGGATGTTCAAAATAATCGCCTGGCCCGTTATTTTATGCTCTCACTCAATATAAGGTTACAAAAATATCCAAAGAAATCCTGATTAAACACGCAGATAAAGATATCGGTATTCAGAGTAGGTGATTTAAACAATGGATAGGCCCATTGGATACTTGAACCAAAAAATAGACTCTTTAGACGAGCATAGATAAAACATAATAAATAAGTATTCACAGATGAAAGCAGTAGTTATAACCCAACCGGGCGGCCCGGACGTATTGCAGGTTGAGGAACTTGAACAACCGCGGGTAGGTGATTTGGATGTGCTGATAGCAGTCAAGGCGGCAGGGGTGAACAGGCCGGACGTTTTCCAGCGAAAGGGAAACTACCCCGCTCCTGCAGGTGTCGATCCGCGAATTCCGGGACTCGAGGTGGCTGGTGTTATTGTCGAAAAGGGGCGTCTGGTCGACAGCTGGAATATCGGTGATCCGGTGTGTGCTTTGGTTGCCGGTGGTGGGTATGCAAATTACGTTTCCGTATATCAAGGACATTGTCTTCCTATTCCGCCTAATCTGACTTTTGAAGCGGCGGCGGCACTTCCGGAAACCGTTTTCACGGTATGGGATAATGTTTTTCGTCGGGGAAAGCTCCAGGCGGGTGACCATTTTTTGGTTCATGGCGGAGCCGGCGGGATCGGGAGCACCGCGATTCAATTGGGAGTCTTATTCGGGGCAGAAGTCTATACGACCGTTAGTTCGGAGGAAAAGGGCGATTTTTGTCAATCCCTTGGTGCATCGAAAGTAATCAACTATAAAAGCGAGGACTTTCAGCTGGCATTGGCCGATCTGGGGGTTGATGTAATCTTGGATAGTATTGGCGGTGCTTATTTTGAAAAAAATATAGCTCTCCTGAACCCTGATGGGCATCTGGTTTATATCAATGCCATGCAAGGCGCAAAAGTGGAATTGAACTTGCTTAAATTGATGCAAAAGCGGATTACATTGACCGGAAGTACCCTTAGAGCAAGGGACCGTCAATTTAAAGAACTATTACGTAATGAGATCTGGGCTAAGGTGTGGCCTAAGATTGTTTCCGGAGATTTTAAACCGGTCCTGTATCATGTTCTTCCATTTGAGGAGGCACCGGAGGCGCATCGTTTAATGGAAGATTCCGTCTTGCTGGGCAAAGTCGTCTTAACTTTTTGATTTTTGATAATTGAGGGGCGTTGTGCCCGTGATATTCTTGAAATATTTGTGGAAACTTGAAAAGTTTTGAAATCCGGATTCGAAGCAGATTTGTTTGATTGTCTGCTTGTTTTCCATCAGGAGATTACATGCGGTCTTTACACGCATTTCAATGAGAAACTGAAAAAGTGTTTTCCCGAGCTGTGATTTAAAATAACGACAAAATGAATTAGGGGTCATACCTGTCAATGAGGCTAGTTGTTGTAGACGGATTTGGTCCCGATAATTTTCACCGATATAATGCATGGCAATGCGCATACGGTCCGCATCTTGGTCCTGTGACTGAATCGTAAAGCTTGTGCTGGTTAATAGGTCATGTTGTTCTTCTGCGGCAATGGTCATAAGAAGCTGGAGCAGGTGAATAAGACGGGCGGTGCCCACACTATCTAATATGGCATCAATATGTGCTATCGTGTCCGTCCGGCAAGAGCTGGAAAGTGCAATCCCCCGTTTCGAAATCCGCATCAAGTCTTTGATATTTTTGTTTTCCGGCAGGTTGGTGAATTCATTCCCCCAGAAGTTTTCCTTAAAATGCAGTACCCGTATATCTGCGGCCTGGGGACGATCTTCCCGTAGGTAAATCTCATCAAACAACCAATAATGGGGAAGATTGGAACCTACCAAAGTGATATCTCCGGATTCAAAACGTCGTACACTGTCGCCAATAAATTGTGTGCCAGATCCTTCAGCAAAATAAATCAGTTCGAGCTCTTCGTGATAGTGCCAAATATTGTGATATTGCGGCGTATCGTCTCTTCTCGCATTGAATGAATGGGTAAGGTCGTTGTCTAAATGCAGTAACTGTGCTTTCATGACTATGAAATATATGCATTAAAGTTACTTATTTCTGTTTGGATATGGTAATATAGCTTAATAAATTGATAATATACTTGAATATTGTCTAAGTTTTTTAGGCTTATTTTACATAAAATAACTACTTATAACCATTTGAATATATGACTAACAAAAAGAGTTACACATTTGCCTTGATTTTGGTGACCTCCTTGTTCTTCTTTTGGGGATTTATCCATAACCTTGATCCGATCTTGATTCCACATTTGCGGAATGCTTTTAGTTTATCGCATTTCCAGGCATCTCTGGTTGATTCAGCGGTATTTATCGCCTATTTTGTGATGGCGATCCCAGCGGGAATTATTATGAAGCGTTATGGTTATAAGGCGGGCATTCTGATCGGACTGCTTTTCTTTGCACTGGGCTGCTTTTTATTCGTTCCGGCAGCGAACACGATCAGTTATGTATTCTTTTTGGGCGCGCTATTCGTTGTTGCCTGTGGCTTGACGATCTTAGAGACGGCTGCCAATCCCTATGTGGCGATACTGGGTGACCCTTCAACCTCAGCGCAAAGGTTAAATTTTGCGCAGTCATTCAATGGACTTGCGGCCTTTCTGGCACCTATATTCGGCGGGAAATTTATTTTGTCGCACGAACCTAAATCGCAGGAAGAACTAGCGCAAATGGCTGAACAGGCAAAAATGGCTTATATTCAGTCAGAAACTGCTTCCGTAAAAATGCCTTACCTTGTTTTAGGGGTATTGATCTTATTGATCGCTGCTTTATTTTTCTTTACCAAATTACCGGATATCAAAGATGATGAGGAAGAGGGAAAAGCTGGCTTTTTTCACGCGTTGAAGCATAAAAATGTAAGATGGGCTGTTATTGCACAGTTTTTTTATGTTGGTGCACAGGTCTGTATTTTGAGCTTTCTGGTATTATATGCGACCGAAGTAGCGGGAATATCAGGTAAAGATGGGGCAGACTACGCTGGTTTTGCCGGACTTGCATTTATGTTGGGTCGATTTATCGGTACTTTCTTTATGCGTTTTGTGTCTGCGTCCAAGTTGTTGATCATCTACTCGTTTGTTACGATCGTGTTATCGCTGTTCGTTATTTTTGGAACGGGGGTACAAACATTATATGCCTTGATCGGAATCGCATTTTTTATGTCCATTATGTTCCCGACCATCTTTGCTTTTGGTGTACAAGGTATTGGCGCAGATACTAAATCTGCATCCAGCTTAATCGTTATGTCTATTGTAGGCGGGGCTTTATTGCCGCCGCTTTTGGGTTTTATATCGGATAAAACAGGCCATTTTCAATACGGTTATTTTGTGCCTTTAGTCTGTTTTGTTGTGGTGTTGGCCTTTGCTTTTCAAAATAGGAATGTGCGTATCGCCGAAACAGAAAATCTTAAATCACATTAATAACGAACAATGAAACCATCATGATTTAATCAAACCGAGTGAACCGAACGAAGTGAATTCATGAATACCTTAGCATACTAATTTAATGAATAAATCAGTTCATGGATACAACGAAGGAAAATTATGAATGCGCTTAAAAAATACACTCAATGATAAATCTGATCGCTTCATCACGAAAAAAAAACAAATTTATATAGATGAAAAAATATGTCATGGCATTGGATCTTGTCAATGATCCACAATTGATCAAAGAGTACGAGGATTATCACCGTGCGGTGTGGCCAGAGATCAAGCAATCGATCTTGGATGCCGGGGTAACGCAGATGGAGATCTATCGTTTTGAGAATAGACTATTTATGAACATGGAAGTTGGTGCGAATTTTTCATTTGAAAAGAAAGCAGCTATGGATGCGGCCAATGAAAAGGTACAGGAGTGGGAGCAACTGATGTGGAAATATCAGGCTGCGATCCCGGGAGCCAAACCCGGTGAGAAATGGGTATTGATGAATAAAATATTTGAATTAGTTTAAATTATGGCCATACAACGCTATTTACAGATCCATCCGATGGATAATGTCCTGGTTGCTTTACAGGACTTGGCCGAAGGAACGACAATTGTTTTCGAAGGCAGCGAGTTTACTTTGAAACAAGCCGTTGCGGCCAAACATAAGTTTACCATTCAGCCGATGAAACGAGATGCCGAAATATTGATGTACGGCGTTTTGGTCGGCAAGCTGAATGCGGATTTAAGTGCTGGTGAATTGATTACAACGGAAAATCTACGTCACGCATCCGAAGACTTTAGAATGGGAGACCGCAAGACCGCTTGGGTCAAACCAGATGTCACCGCATTTAGAGACAAAACATTCAATGGGTTCCACCGCTCAAATGGTACGGTGGGGACAGCGAATTATTGGTTGGTCATTCCATTGGTATTTTGTGAAAACCGGAATGTCCTGACGCTTAAAGCGGCTTTCGAAGAAAAGCTGGGCTATAAAGTGAAAGCCAATAATTATATCGCCGAAGTAGAAGACTTAATAGATTTATACAAATCCGGAGCAGATGTGAACCAGATTCTCGGGCAGGACTTATTGGCCAATCCAACTTCAAATGAACAAGAACGTTTGTTTAAAAACGTTGACGGTATTAAGTTTCTGAATCATGAAATGGGCTGCGGGGGTACACGTATGGATTCCGACGCCCTCTGTGGTTTGCTGGCCGGTTATATAACCCATCCAAACGTCGCGGGAGCGACTGTATTGAGCTTAGGTTGTCAACATGCGCAAGCCTCCATTCTAAAGGCTGAAATCGAGAAAAGAAATCCGGGGTTCGACAGGCCTTTATACATTTTTGAACAGCAAAAAGAGGGTACGGAGAAAGAACTGATGCAAAAGGCGATCAAAGCGACCTTTGCGGGCATGATGCAGGCGGATAAAAATGAGCGAAAACCAGCCACGTTGGATAAATTATGTATTGGTTTGGAATGTGGTGGCTCAGACGGCTTCTCAGGGATCTCTGCCAATCCGGCATTGGGTTTTGTTTCCGATATTCTGGTAACTTTGGGCGGTTCGGTCATTTTAGCTGAATTTCCGGAACTATGTGGCGTGGAGCAGGAACTTAGTGACCGTTGTGTGGATGAAGCTACTGCGGAGAAATTTATGAGCTTAATGCGCACCTATAACGCTAAGGCGGAAGCAGATGGTTCGGGCTTCTATATGAATCCCTCTCCGGGCAATATCCGGGATGGCCTGATTACGGATGCGATCAAATCTGCAGGAGCGGCAAAAAAAGGAGGTACCTCACCGGTAGCAGCCGTAATTGATTATCCCGAACTTGCTAATGGTGCAGGGCTAAACCTACTATGTACACCGGGGAATGATGTCGAGAGTACCACTGCGGAAGTTGCTGCAGGAGCGAATATTGTATTATTTACAACAGGCCTGGGCACACCGACAGGAAACCCCATTACCCCTGTGGTAAAACTATCCACCAATACCAAAACTTTTGAAAAAATGCCTGATATCATAGATCTCAATTGTGGTACCATTATCGAAGGTACGGAGAGCATTGAACAGGCTGCGCATCGCATCCTTGATTATGTGATTGAAGTTGCTTCAGGTGAAATTAAACCTAAAGCAGTCTTGTTGGGACAGGATGATTTTATTCCTTGGCGAAGGGGTGTTTCTTTGTAAATAACCAAATTATCAAGCATAATGAAATATCCATGTCTTAAAAAAGCACAGACAGCATACAAAATGGTCCGGATATTCCATATGACCTTTACATCATAAATAATTCCATATGAAACTAAAACATGTCATCTGCAGCCTAGCCCTGCTCATTGGATCCATTTCCTATGGTTATAGCCAGCAACATTATCAACCAAGCCCTGAAAACCAAAAAAATAGGGAATGGTTTGAACAATCTCGATTCGGAGTCTTTATCCATTGGGGGGTATATAGTGTGTTGGGGGATGGCGAATGGGTCATGAACAATCAGAATATTAGCCTGGATGAGTATGCGTTGCTGCCTAAATTTTTTAACCCCATTTCTTTTGATGCAAAACAATGGGCAAAATTATTTAAGCAATCGGGTGCCAAGTACATTACTTTTACAACCAGGCACCATGACGGCTTTTCGATGTGGAATAGTCAAACATCCGATTACAACATCGTAAAAAAGTCCCCGTTTAAACGTGATATCGTGAAGGAACTGGTGGCGGCCTGCCGTGCAGAAGGGATAAAAGTCATGTTTTATTATTCATTACTGGATTGGCATCGGAATGATTATTTGCCGGCAGGTAAAACAGGTAGTGGTATTGCAGGGCGTGATTCCACAAAAGGCGATTGGAATCATTATGTGCAGTTTATGAAAAGTCAGTTGACCGAGCTGCTTACGCAATATGGGCAAATTGACGGAATCTGGTTTGATGGACATTGGGACAAACCAAAGGAGGATTGGCATCTAAGCGAAATTTATGAATTGATCCACAAGTTGCAGCCGCAATGTTTGGTGGGTAACAATCACCATCTGGCTCCATTTGAAGGGGAGGACTTTCAGATGTTTGAACGAGACCTGCCAGGGGAGAACACCACCGGATTTGGAACAAGCGCACATGATGTCGGCAAATTGCCCAAAGAGGTATGTGGCACGATTGCCGGATCCTGGGGTTTTGAACTGAAAGACAGGACACGTAAATCGTTCAGAGAGGTCTTGACCTACTTGGTCAAGGCGGCCGGACATGGCTCAAACCTGTTGCTGAATGTAGGGCCGATGCCGAATGGCGAGATCCAGGACTATCAACAAGATCGCTTAAAAGATCTCGGAAAATGGTTAGCTGTTTATGGTGAGACCATTTATGGAACCGAAGCCGGGGGAGTCGCACCTACAGATGATTATGCATTGACGCGAAAAGGAAATCAGGTATTCCTGCATATCCTTAAACCCGGGAAAAAAGAATTAGTTATTGCCAAGCTACCTTATCAGGTGAAGAAGGTAAAGACATTTATTGGCAATAAGGATATTAAATTCAGTAATATAGATCATAGTTTACGATTGGATTTGCCTGCGTCAAACGATGAGGCAGATCTGGTTTTAACGCTAACAATTAAATAACAATGGGAAAATTAGAACAGAAAGTAGCTGTTATTACAGGCGGTGGTAGTGGAATTGGCCGAGCTATCAGTGTGCAATTTGCTGTGGAAGGAGCAAAAGTCCATATTCTGGACTTAAATGAGGAAGGTGGAAATGCTGTAGTAGAGGAAATTTTGGCTCTGGGAGGACAGGCTGTGTTCAATCGTTGTAATGTGACCGATCAACAAGAAATTGGCACAATAGCTCAAAATATCGGAAAAATTGATATTTTAGTGAATAATGCTGGCATTGCCCACGTTGGTAATTTAGAAAATTGTAAATCCGAAGACTTTGAACGCGTTTTTAATGTGAATGTGAAGGGTGCATATAATGCATTATATGCGGTTGTGCCGATCATGAAGGCACAGGGAGCAGGGGCTATTCTAAATCTGGCTTCAATCGCGGCATGGGTTGGGATTACGGATCGTTTCGCCTATTCCATGAGTAAAGGTGCGATCTATGCAATGTCCATGTCTGTAGCACGGGATTATATGGCTTATGGCATTCGGTGCAACAGTATCTCGCCAGCCCGTGTACACACCCCTTTTGTGGATGGATTTATAGCGAAGAACTATCCCGGTAAAGAAGAGGAAATGTTTGAAAAGTTGTCTGCAAGCCAACCGATAGGCCGTATGGCACAGCCGGAAGAAATTGCTAAATTAGCACTTTTCCTTTGTAGTGATGATGCGGGTTTTATTACCGGCAATGACTATCCTATTGATGGTGGTTTTATTAAATTGAATAATTAAATGTTAGATACCATACAAATCTCAAATCTATAAAAATATGAAATTAATACGTTTTGGAGCCTTCGGCAAAGAGAAAATCGGAGTTCAGATTGACGGCGTAAATTACGATGTAAGTGCATTTGGTGGAGATTACAATGAGCAGTTCTTTGCAGAGGATGGCTTGGCTCGTTTGGAAGAATTCGTCAAAGCAAATGCAGGTAAGCTTATTGAAATACCTCAGGAAGAACGTATCGGAGCACCTTTTGCCCGTCCGTCCAAAATTGTCTGCATCGGATTGAACTATATGGATCATGCAAAGGAAACCAATGCCCCAATTCCTGCTGAACCTATTATTTTTATGAAATCTACGACTTCTTTAATAGGACCATACGACAACGTAATGATTCCTAAAGATTCTGTAAAGACAGATTGGGAAGTGGAGTTCTGTATTGTGATCGGTAAAAAAGCTTCTTATGTGGAGGAACATGAGGCGCTGGATTATGTGGCGGGTTATGTCTTGCACAATGACGTTTCTGAGCGCGAGTATCAGTTGGAACGTGGTGGCACCTGGGATAAAGGAAAAGGTTGTGATACCTTCGCTCCGATGGGGCCGTTTATGGCAACCAAAGAAGAAATTAAGGATATCAATAATGTGCGCATCTGGTTGAAAGTGAACGGAAAAACCTATCAGGATGGAAATACCAAGGATTTAATTTTTTCGATTGCCCACGTTGTATCGTACGTCTCCAAATTTATGACCCTATTGCCGGGTGACGTGATTTCAACGGGAACACCAGCTGGTGTGGGCCTTGGCTTCAATCCGCCAATTTATTTAAAAGCAGGTGATGTGATCGAATTGGGAGCAGATGGCCTCGGCGAGTCGCGTCAGACTGTGGTTGCTTATTCCAAAAATTAATTTAGCTAATATTTTAGGTTTTATTATGCGTATAGATACCCATCAGCATTTTTGGCAATACGATCCCGTTAGAGACAGTTGGATTACCGACGAAATGCAGGCTATCCAACGGGATTTTACGCCCCTGGATATGCAGTTTGTTTTGGAGCGAAATGGATTCGCAGGTAGTGTGGCCGTTCAGGCCGATCAGTCTGACGCGGAGACAAACTACTTGGTGCAGCTATCCAAAAGTTACCCTTTTATCAAAGGTGTTGTCGGTTGGATCGACCTTCAGGCCGAAGATATTGAGCAACAGTTGATCAGTTATAAAGAATTGCCGGTAATCAAAGGTTTCCGTCATGTCGTTGAGGGGGAGTTGGATCCGGATTTTTTGATTCGGCCCGCTGTATTGAAGGGCTTGAAAGCGCTGGCCGCTTTTGGTTACACCTACGATTTATTGATCCGTCCGCGTCATTACGCGGCTACATTACAATGTGTACAGCAGAATCCGAACCTGCAGTTTGTGCTGGATCATATCGCCAAACCGCCCATTAAATCAAAAGAGTTTGATGACTGGGCCGCGTTTATTGATAAGCTTGCTGCCTTCCCGAATGTCGTATGTAAAGTGTCCGGACTGGCAACGGAAGCAGATTGGACCGGATGGAAATTGGATGATTTTACACAATATCTCGACCATATTTTTCAACGTTTTGGAAAAGACAGGATTATGTTCGGGTCGGACTGGCCGGTATGCCTTTTGGCAGCGTCCTATGAGGAAAGTATTGCAATAGTGGAGGATAAACTGGGCAGCTTTACAGCATCGGAAAAAAATGCGTTTTGGGCTGAGAATGCTATACGTGTATATAATTTATAAGAAAGAAATCAGTATGCGTGAAAGGGAAAGAATGCATGCTGATTTTTTTAGACAGCCAAATAACGGGAATAAGTAGCTCGACGTTGTCGACAGAGGTTTTGATCAATAACCAGTGAAACGAGTTTATTGATGCGGACAGGTTCGAAGCATCAATGAAACACACAATTCAATAAAATTATTATGGATCTTCATTTAAAAGATAAAGTTGTTATTGTTACGGGGGGCGCGAAAGGGATCGGGCGTGCTGTCGTGCATGCTTTGGCCAAAGAGCAAGCTATTCCTGTCATTGTTGGACGTAAACAGGCCGACAACGAGAAAGTAAGGGAAGAAGTGAAACAGTTCGGTATTGATGCTTTGTGTATTGAGGCTGAATTGTCCAAACCTGAAGATTGTGAAAAAGCAGTACAAAAGACACTGGAGGTTTATGGTCGTATCGATGGTTTGGTGAATAATGCAGGACAAAATGATGGGGTAGGCTTAGCTTCTGGTAACTACGAAAAATTTGTAGCATCACTGCATAAAAACCTGATCCATTATTACTTAATGGCGCATCATGCCCTTGACGCGCTGAAAGTATCTAAAGGTAGTATCGTCAATATTTCTTCCAAAACAGGAGAAACCGGACAGGGCAATACTTCGGCTTATGCCGCTTCTAATGGTGGACGAAATGCACTGACACGTGAATGGGCGGTAGAACTGTTGCCTTTTTCCATCCGTGTAAACGCTATTGTTGTTGCCGAATGCGCAACGCCACAATACGATACCTGGATCCAGACCTTACCAAATCCGGAGGAAATATTGAAAAAAATTACTGACCGTATTCCACTGGAACATCGCATGACGACTGCAGAAGAAATCGCGGATACAACCGTATTCTTACTATCTGAAAAGTCAAGCCATACAACAGGACAATTGATCCATGTGGATGGCGGTTATGTGCATCTGGATCGTTCCATTATCGCGGAGCAATAACAGGCGAAAATTGAAAAGAGGCACTATCTGTGCTAAAAAAATAGGGCCCTGCCCGTCAAGCCGGAAGAACTACGCTTCCGGCTTTTTCTATACCATAAAAAAGAGGCCGATTGCTGATACTAAGAAAATAAGTGAATCGTATGTTTTGTGGTTAACATGTTGATAATTTTGGTGTTAACAAAAAAGATACAATTTTTTATTTACTTATTTAATTGATTAAGTCTATACTTGTATAACTGATACATATAAACTTAAGACAAGCTAGAGAGCCTTTTCATTTTTTACTTTTTTGTTTAAACGATTTAGCTAAGAAAGTTAAATAGATCCTGCATAACTGATTGTAAGAAATAAATTCCAGATAACGATGAAATGGATGATCCGCCGTCCATATTTAATATTTCAATTTTAGGACCCAATTGGATGTGGTTTTTTATGGAAAACTCCCATCTAACTGATAAATTTCATTTAAGCCGTTGAAAATAGACACTCAAAAAATAATTAATTACTGCATATGAAAAGATTCATGTTTGTATGGTGTATAGTCTTATTCGGTTATACATCTTTTGCTCAAAATTCAAGTGGATTAAGTAATCTATCCAAACTGTCTAATGCTAAAACCAGGTCGATCAGCCCTGAGAACTTTAGCGGTGGGAAAGGTAAAGGGGGAATGGCTGTCCCAAATGAAAAGGAGGGAGCGCGTAACCAGGCAAATGCATCTAGGGCTGCCCGTGAATTGGGGGTAGGTTGGAAAGTTAATCCGTATGTTCATATTGGTGCTGGTGAGACATTTACGCTGGCCGAAATAGATGGCTCGGGAATTATTCAGCACATCTGGATGACACCTACAGGAAACTGGAGCCAATCCATTATCCGGTTTTATTGGGATGGGGAGACTGAGCCTTCAATTGAAGCTCCTGTTGGTGCTTTTTTTGGGATGGGCTGGAATAAATATGCGCCCTTAAATTCTTTGGCCATGACCGTCAATCCGGGGAGTGCATTTAACTCGTATTGGCAAATGCCTTTTCGAAAAAAATGTAAAATAACGATGGAGAACGTGAGCATTCACCCTATGGTGCTCTATTATCAGGTCAATTATGCCGAGACCGAGGTCGCAAATGATGAGGCCTATTTTCATGCGCAGTATCGGAGATCCCATCCCACCGAAGGTTCTTTACACACCATTCTGGATGGTGTCAAAGGCAAGGGACATTATGTGGGAACCTATTTAGCTGTGGGAGTTAACAACACTGGCTGGTGGGGTGAAGGTGAAGTCAAGTTCTTTCTCGATGGCGATAAAGAGTTTGCGACGATTGTGACGACAGGGCTGGAAGATTATTTTTGTGGATCATACAATTTTGAAAATAAAGAAACCCGACGTTATCAGGAATTTACTACCCCTTATGCTGGGCTACATCAGGTCATTCGGCCAGATGGGATATATGATTCTCAGCAGCGATTTGGTATGTATCGATGGCATATTCTTGATCCTGTACGTTTTGATGGCGACTTAAAGGTGACCGTTCAAGATCTGGGTTGGCGCTCTGAAGACCGATATCTACCACAGAAATCTGATATTATTTCGATAGCCTACTGGTACCAAACAGAACCCCATGGGAAATTTAAGCCGCTTCCCGGAAAGAATGGAATAGAAATCAACTGAGTTGCCCTCCTTCTGCCAGGGTAATGATAAGGAGTCCGACTTGACCCATAAGGAGTCCGACTTGATCCAAAGAATTTTGGGTATAAAGCTGTTTAAACAAAAAAAGCCTGCTCAAATGAACAGGCTTTTTTTGTGGTGCCACCTGGGTTCGAACCAGGGACACAAGGATTTTCAGTCCTTTGCTCTACCAGCTGAGCTATGGCACCAGTTGACCTTTTATTTAAATCTGTGATCATCAGATTGAAGCGTGGTGCCACCTGGGTTCGAACCAGGGACACAAGGATTTTCAGTCCTTTGCTCTACCAGCTGAGCTATGGCACCGCTTTCTGCTATGGGTTTGTTCCCCTATTGCGATGCAAATATAGTGTGATAATTTGAATTCTAAAATTTTTATGTAGATTATTTTTCCTCTTTTTTCGAAAGTGTTGATTTTGATCGAGATAAAATTACAAGAAACTAACATAGAGAAAAAGGAATAAGCTGTATCTTTGCATTTCAATAAATAGCGATGAGTAAAAGAGGAAGAGTTTTAGTTGCAATGAGTGGAGGGGTCGATAGCTCCGTTGCTTCTGTCATGCTCCACGAACAAGGATATGAGGTCATAGGTATCACGATGAAGACTTGGGATTATGCATCCGCAGGTGGTTCGTCTAAAGAGACTGGATGTTGTAGCCTCGACAGTATCAATGACGCTCGTACATTAGCCGTAAACTATGGTTTCCCTCATTATATATTAGATATACGCGATGAGTTTGGAGACTTTGTAATTGACAATTTTGTAGAGGAATACATTGCTGGGCGTACACCCAATCCATGTGTTCTTTGTAATACCCACATCAAATGGGAGGCTTTGATGAAGCGTGCTGATAAATTGGATTGTGAATTTATCGCTACGGGACATTACGCCAATATTCGTATGCACGACAATGGCCGTTATGTCATATCAAAGGGTAAAGATGAAAATAAGGATCAATCCTATGTCCTATGGGGGGTATCGCAGGAAAATCTAGCTCGTACACAGTTTCCATTGGGATCGTTCACGAAAAAGGAAATCCGTCAAATGGCGCTTGACATGGGACAGAAAGAGCTTGCCAATAAATCGGAAAGCTACGAAATCTGTTTTGTGCCAGACAATGACTACCGTGCATTTCTGAGACATAAAGTACCTACATTAGATCAGCAAATCGGTCCGGGTAACTTTATCCTTTCAGACGGAACAGTGGTCGGTAAACATATTGGTTACCCGTATTTTACCATCGGCCAACGTAAAGGTTTGGGCATTGCTTTGGGTAAACCCATGTTTGTGATCGAAATTCTTCCTGAAAGCAATACAGTGGTATTGGGTGAGGAGCATGAGCTTGAAAAATCACATGCTTATGTACGCAATGTAAACTTCGTCAAATATGCAGGACTCGACCAACCGATGGAGGCTATCTCAAAGGTACGTTATAAAGACTCGGGTGCCTTGTCGACAATCTCACAAGAGGGCGATAAAGTACGTATAGATTTTGTGCATAATGTAAAAGGTATCGCACCCGGACAGTCGGCTGTATTCTACGAAGGAAATGATCTCTTAGGAGGTGGTTTCTTAATGAAATAGTAAAAACTGAACCAAAATTCAGCATAAGAATTTTAATCCCTATACTGTAGCTACAGTGTAGGGATTTTTTTGTCATTAATAATTTCTGAGATTGTGGGCGGCTATTATTCCGGCGGGATTTAAGTCAACCGAATTAAGAAGTAGAGCATAACTACTTCTTTTTTCAAGATAGAGGGGCAAAAGCGATACCGAGATGGTATCGTAATCTTTATCAGGTGGATCAAAGGTGAGTATCTATTTTATGTTTCTTTCTATTTGTATAGAAAATATTTGCAATTTATTTTTATATAATAATTTTATTAGTACATTTGTATAGATAATATATAATAATACTCGACAAAGATTTACTAATCGAGAGTGATTGTCCTCAAAATTGGACTTACTGGGCGTGCTATTATACGATTATGGTAACGAGGATGATGCCAAAGTGCATTTGAAGGTTTTGATGAAACCAACAACCAATTAAAGACTAAACAAACAACCATATAAAAAAGACTTTAGAAACGGATACTGTAGTAGTATCTGCAGCCACCGCTTTGTCTAAACGTAAGGTTTTAGTATTGTAATTATCTTAAGATTTTGATTATAAATTTAATATGAATTATTATGAATACAGATTTTAACTTTTTTCCTGATTCTTAGAAAAGCACTTCGTAATTTCTACAAAGCTAACAGTTGGTTTCATTATCAAAGAATGACATTGGAAGATGCTCTGTTTCATGCGCTTCAAACTAAAAATCAATATTACAATATTAAGTGTTTTGAGGATCTTGAATCTAGGATAAACAAACTTATGGAGATTCTATATGCATTGAATAGAGAGTTTGTGAATAGTAGTTTAGTGGAGAAAAAAATAATTGTTTAGCTATGCCATTTGCAAACCCTACACCCTATGATTATTTTCCGCGGAGATTGCATCCGCAGGAGATCGGTAATCCATTTAATGTAATTAATCTTTTCTTTGGTTGGGAGAATTTCCCAGCTTGGAGAGAGCATCTCGATGAGTGGCAAGAGGCTGCGATCAGACCATCTTATAGAATGAATAATGAGCAGACATTAAGAACATTTATTCGCTACGAATTTATAGAGATTTTGATTGAAGGTATCTTTATGATTTGTCGATTGGATAAAAGTTACTGGATGCCAGATTCCGAACTTCGACATTGTTATGAGACGCATGGTAAAACCTTTATGCCTGATAAAGATGAGATAAACAGTGTGATAGGGTATTTTAATAATTCTCATAACCCAGAACAGTTTCAGTGGGAATCTTATAATCTAATCTACCTTGATAAAGAAGAGCGTTATAATCCACTAAAGGTGTTTTATCAGTTATGGGAAACATATCATCTGCCACATGTACGGGATGCACTTTATTGGTGGTTGGTGGTGAGTATGGACTATACCTGTGCAGATGATAGTAGGGGTGATGATTATCTGAATGAGTTCCATCGGCATTTACAACGAGTAATTGAAGCAGCTCATCTTATCTATATCTGGAACATGGATAAGTGGCCGAGATTGTATCCATAATCGTTCTTTAGCTTGTTGAGTTCTGGTAAGATGTTGATAGCGGTAGTTTTTTTGTTAGATTGCTCAAATAAAAAGCAATAATCGACTGAAATTGCTTTTTATTTGAGCAATTTATGGTTATATTTGCTTTTATTTTGAGCAATTATGGAAGAGCTGTTGTTAGAGTTTCAAGCTAAGATGCTTGGGGTTCCCTTGAAAATACAACGTTATCTACTACAAGAAATTGATTTAAAAAATCGATTGGTGGCTATTAAGGGGGCAAGAGGTTCGGGAAAAACTACTTTACTGTTGCAGTTAGCTAGGCTATATATGCCTTTGCAATCTACACTGTATATTAGTCTGGATCATATTTATTTTTTTGACAACAAACTTTATTCGTTAGCCAAAGAATTTGTTCAATTTGGTGGTACTCATTTATTGCTGGATGAGGTGCATAAATATCCCAATTGGTCTAGGGAGATCAAGTTGATCTATGATAACTTTCCAGATCTGAATGTTATTTTTACTTCATCATCCATGCTCGAGATATATAAGTCAGAATCAGATTTGAGCAGGAGAGCAATAACATATTATTTGAAAGAGCTTTCTTTTCGAGAATTTCTGATGTTTGAAACGGGTAAAATGTTCTCAGCCTATTCGTTGATAGATATTATCGAAAATCATGATAAACTAGCTGCAGATATCTTAAAAGAGATAAAGCCACTACCGCATTTCGAAAATTACCTTAAGTATGGAGCTTATCCATATTATAAAGAAAATGAAAAAGCTTACTATCAGAAACTGCAAAATACCATCAACCTGATCATAGAGATAGATATCAATGCGGTAGAAGATTTAAACTATGAGACGCTTATTAAATTAAAAAAACTCCTTATTAGTATAGCAACTAGCGCCCCGTTTACTCCAAATATTACGAAGCTGAGCGAAATTGTGGGAGTTTCTCGTAATATTTTAGTGCATGGTATCAAAATATTGGGGCGTGCTGGACTTGTTAATGAGCTGTATAAAGATAATTCAGGAATAGGGGTATTAACTAAACCCGAAAAACTATATCTTAATAATAGTAATCTTATGTATGCGCTAGCTAAAGAAAATACGAATGTGGGCAATGTGCGGGAAACATTTTTCTTAAATCAGTTTATGGGGCCCCATGAGATCAATCTGTCCCCTGTAGCTGATTTTTTAGTTGATAAACGTTATACTTTCGAAGTCGGAGGGAAAAACAAAACGAAAAAGCAGATCACAGGTATTTCTGATGCCTATCTTGCCAAAGATGGAATAGAAATTGGTTTTAGTAATGTGATACCTGTTTGGCTTTTTGGTTTTATGTATTGATTCTTCTAACGCATTTACCATTTTATGAACTTCTTTCAAATGGGAAAATAAGATGACATATTTCTGTTAAAATTACTAATAAATTTAGTAATTTTAACTTATGAATCCGTCAGAATATTTTAAGGGCAGGGGGGCGCAGATCAACCCCAATAACAAATTTTTTTCCAATCAATATGTTCAGGAACATATTGAAGGTTTGGACGAAGAATTTCTTGGGGCCGAAAAAACACAGTTTATTCCGACACATCCGAAGTCCATTATCTCCAAATCCAATAGTCCGGACCTGCGCTTTGAAAGGTCTATAAATCCCTATCAGGGCTGCGAGCATGGTTGTATTTACTGCTATGCCCGCAATTCGCATGAATACTGGGGCTTTAGTGCAGGACTGGATTTTGAGCGCAAAATTCTAGTCAAGCATAATGCGGCGCAGCTACTGGAGCATGAATTCCGCAAGTCTAGTTATCAGCCTGATTTGATTATGTTATCCGGCAATACCGATTGCTACCAACCTATCGAACGAAAATTGGGGATCACACGCTCGCTTTTGGAATTGATGCTTAAATACAGGAATCCCGTTTCCATTATCAGCAAGAATGTATTGATGCGAAGGGATTTTGACATCTTGCGTGAGCTTGCAGCGCTAAATCTGGTATCGGTTGCCGTGACCATTAATTCCCTGCGGGAGGAGGTACGTCAAAAGATGGAGCCCAGGACCGCTACAGCTTCGGCCCGTTTAAAACTCATTGAGGGATTGACGGGGATAGGTGTGCCTGTGATGCTGATGATAGCGCCTATTGTTCCTGGAATCAATAGCGACGAGATTTCAGATTTGATTCGTTCGGGAGCAGACGCGGGAGCAATGACGGCCTCTTATACGATTGTTAGACTCAATGGACAGATCGGTGGCATCTTTAAAGATTGGTTGTATCAGAATTATCCCGATCGTGCTGAAAAGGTATTGCATTGGATCGAAGCTTGTCATGGCGGAAAGATTAATGACACTGATTTTGGACGACGCATAAAAGGGGATGGTAATATGGCCGAGAGCCTGCAGCATTTATTTAAGCTTTCTGTGAGGAAATATATGAATAACGGGGTGCTTCCGCCCCTAAGAAGGGATCTTTTCCGCTTGCCCGATGCGGGAATGCAGCTGGGCCTGTTTTAGTTATTATTGTCAAATGAGCACTGAAAATTACGCTATTTGTGTAATTTTAAAAAATGGAAATTATATCAGAACGACTCCGGTTAAGAACAGTGAAAAATGAAGATTTGGAAAATATTCATTATTTATTAATGTGCCCCGAAACGGCCTTATTTAATCCGAGCGGGCATCCTAATGGGATCGTAGATACCGCCGAAATGGTAAAAACCTGGTCGGAACAGGAAAAAGAATCTGCGGATAGAAAGAACTATACTTTTTATATAGAAACTATTGCTGGGGCGGAATTTGTCGGTCTGATTGATATCAGTATTGTCAAGGTAAAATATAGAAATTCGGAAGTATGGTTTAAGTTAGTTCCGGAAATGTGGAATAAGGGATATGCAACAGAGGCCTTAAAACGAATAATTGAATTTGGATTCAGACAACTTAATCTCCATCGGATAGAAGCTGGCTGTGCGGTAGAAAATATCGCGTCTTATAAGATAATGGAAAAGGCAGGTATGATTAGGGAAGCCCATCGGAGAAAGATTTTGCCTTTAAAAGATGGTTGGTGTGATAATTATGAATATGCAATTTTAGATCAGGACTACTTGGATCGAGGCATATTAAAGAACGATAAAGATTGATTATTTAACTCATTCTTTGCAAAAGGGCCTGATTCGTTTAAGAATCAGGCGCTTTATTTTGTACGGAGATCGTTGGCGCCAGAATTATGAGTTTGATAAAATTGATTTACAATTCCTATTTTTTTCTTTTTATCAATACGTAACTGATGTATAACAATAATAACCAGACCGGGATCAGTTCAACCGGCAGTTTCATGCCTGTTACCCACATGATACCCAACACAGCGATCAGAAAGATCAGACAGATATAATTACTCAATGGATAGAGAAACGAAGGGAATTTCGTTTTTACATGGGCATCGAGCTTGTTTTTCCTAAAATACAAATGTGTTATAGAGATCATCAACCAGTTGATGATCAAGGAAGATACAACCAGTGACATCAGGATCTCCAAAGCATTCTTTGGCGCGACATAATTAATGAAAACACAGATTGCGGCAAACACAGCGGAAACTAGAATCGCATTGATAGGCGCATGGTTTTTGTTGAGTTTGGATAAAAACTTAGGTGCATTACCCTGCTCAGCGAGGCCAAAGAGCATTCTACTATTACTGTAAACGCTGCTATTGTATACGGATAAAGCCGCAGTGAGTACAATTAGGTTGAGTGCATTTGCTATAATTTTTGTGAAATAGAATGTTTTTCCGAATAAGGTGAACTCAAAACCATTGAGTTTGTCAAAGACCAGAACAAATGGACTGGTATCGGCTGTGATATTTGTCCAGGGTGTAAGTGAAAATAAGATAATCAAAGCCCCGACGTAAAAGATCAGGATCCGATAGATGACCTGATTGGTCGCTTTGGGAATGTTTTTTTCGGGATGTTCGGCTTCGGCAGCGGTAATACCTACTAATTCAAGTCCGCCAAAAGAAAACATGATCAATGCCATGGCGGATAGCAATCCTTCATAACTTCCATCTCCGACCTGGTTAAACCAGCCTTTCGGAAAGAAGCCGCCGTGGGAGGTCAGGTTGCTCAGGCTTGCCTGCTCGCCGCCGGTACCGCTGACTAGGAGATAGACACCGAAGACAATCATGGCTATAATAGCCACAACCTTGATAATTGAAAACCAAAATTCGGTCTCGCCATAAATTTTTACGGAAGCAAGATTCAATGCGTTAATAGCAAAAAAGAAAAATAAGCTCGATCCCCATAGTGGGATTTCTGGCCACCAGAACTGGACATATACACCGATTGCCGTCAATTCGGCCATGCTCACCAAAATGTAAAGTACCCAATAATTCCAGCCCGATGCATAACCGGCGAAAGGCCCCCAATATTTATTGGCGAAGTAACTAAAGCTTCCGGAAACTGGTTCTTCGACCACCATTTCTCCCAACTGGCGCATAATGAAAAACGCAATTATTCCGGCAAAGGCATAACCAAGGATTACTGCTGGCCCCGCTAATGTAGCGGCTTTTCCGATTCCCAGAAACAATCCTGTTCCAATGGCGCCGCCGAGGGCGATCAGCTGAATATGTCTATTTTGTAGCCCCCTTTTTAATTGTTTCGAATCCTTATTATCCTGTTTCTCCATCTGTATGGTTAATACGGTTACTTATTTAGTGTTGGCCGGTCTGGTCTTCAACGGTTACATCGCTGCTGTCCAACGCGGAATCATGATGCAAAGCAACTTAGCTGCAAAGTACCACAAATTATTCATGTTGTTGCCATGGTATTTTGACCTAAGCGCATAAAGTTAATAAAACCCTTAGGTATTTTATGCACCTTAGGCATCCCTTTTTGTTAAACCGGTAAGTAATCTTGATTTATGTTGTTGAAGGACATTACTTTAATGCAAAACGCTACCATAAGAATGATAGCGTTTCTTTTATTCGTAGCTAGTGTGATTTTTGGCCACTCTACCTTAGAACGAAATTTTGTTTGCAAATGATACAGTAAAAGATAAATTAATTTGCTTTTTGAGGTTTTTCCACTGTTCCGCAGCTGCATCCGCAACCTTTGGAGCAACTTGATTTACCTTTCAGTGATTTGCGGACATTTCTAACGACATACCATACAGCCGTTAATACTAAAATTCCAACGATGAGATACTGTACTGTTAAATTATCCATGATCTTTAATTTTTAAGGTTGTGAATGTCCAGGTGACGGCACTCACACAACACGTTAATTTATTTTAAGAGCTGGTAAGCAATCAGGGCACTGAAATAAGCCAGCCCTGTCATAAAACCAACTTGAATTAATGTCCATTTCCAAGATCCGGTTTCCCGTTTCACCGCTGCTATTGTACTCATACATTGCATGGCAAAAGCATAGAATAAAAGCAGCGATATTCCGGAAGCAAAATTATAGGCCGGTAAGCCCGTATTACGGTTAATTTCGTTCCGCATTTTGCTTAATACTGTTGTCTTCGTAGCTTCATCTTCAATATCCACTTCATCGCCAAGGCTATATACGGTTGCCATTGTTCCCACAAAAACTTCCCTCGCTGCAAATGAGGAGATCAAACCGATTCCCATCTTCCAGTCATAGCCCAAGGGCTCCACAACAGGTTCAATTGCCATGCCAAGATAGCCAAGGAAGGAGTGTTCCAGACGATAGGAAGAGATCTCATGGTCGAGGTCTTCCCCTGAAAGATTGGGGTTATTTTGCTTTACATATTCTTCGGCTTTTGCGAATTTGTCGTTTGGACCAAAGCTGCCCAACGCCCAAAGGATAACGGAGATCGCCAAGATAATCTTACCGGCGCCAAAGACAAAACTTGCCGTTTTCTCCCAAACGTTAAGGACGACATTTTTCCAGTCTGGAGATTTATAAGTCGGAAGCTCAAATATTAAAAAAGACTTGTGTTTGGACTTAATGACTTTCGTCAAGAGTATCGCTGAAAACAATGCGGCAAATATTCCCAGGAGATACATGACAAATAAAACCATACCCTGCAATTGAAATCCGGCATATTTAGTGTCCGGGATTACCAATCCGATCAATACGATGTAGATGGGGAGACGGGCTGAACAAGTCATAAACGGCGTGACCAGTATCGTGACCAGTCGTTCCTTGGCATTTTCGATATTACGCGCCGACATGACTGCCGGTACCGCACAGGCAACGCCTGAAATCAACGGGATGACGGATTTTCCATTTAGCCCGAAAGGCCTGAGCCAACGGTCCATCAGGAAAACCACACGGCTCATATAGCCTGTTTCTTCCATAATGGAAATGAAAATATACAGAATAACAATCTGTGGAATAAAGATGACGATACCACCAATGCCCTTGATAATACCATTGCTTAACAGATCCGTGAGTGGACCCGCGGGAAGTGCGGTCTGCGTATAAGCCGCAAGATCACCAAAAAGTCCATCAATAAAGTCCATGGCTGGCCCTGACCAGGTGTAGATCGCCTGAAAAATCAGGAAAAGGATGCCAAAGAAAATCAGATAACCGAAGATCGGATGAAGTAATATTCTATCGATGGCATTTGTCTTATTTTTGTTGGACGCATCGTCCTTGGTATAAATTTCGGATAAGCTATCATCCAGGGATTTGCTCCGTAGGATGGCTTCTTCTTTTTGTAGTTTCTCGGCTTTTAACTGATGTCTATCGCGAATTTGCTGAATAGCCTGATTTTTTTCTTTGGAGAGAAACGAAACTTCACCTTTAGCCAAATATTGCCAGGTATGGTATTCAGTATCCAACGGAAACAGCCTTTTGGTTTCTTCCAATGCTTCATTTGCTATTGTCGGCAACTGGAATTTGCTGATATACATCGGTGGTACCCCATCAAAGTTTTTGATCAGCTGATCTATGCCCTGTCCGGTGCGTGCATTCGTTTCGTATACTTTTGTATTGAGTAGCTGTTCAAGTTTTGCGATATCTATGCTTATTCCTTTTTCTTTGGCCTCATCGATCATATTGATCACAAAGATGGCCGGCAGCCCGAGTTCGCGTGCTTGCTGATAAAGGATGATGGATCTTTTCAGGTTTGTCGGTTCGGCAACGACGACGACAAGATTTGGTCTAAAGCTGCTTTCTTTATTGACCAGGGTGTTGAAGACGACTTCTTCATCCATTGAACTTGGGAACAAGGTATAAGTTCCCGGAAGGTCAATGATACGATAGATCTTGTTGTTGGCTTTCACCTGGCCCTCACGTTTTTCTACGGTGATACCGGGATAGTTTCCTACTTTCTGATTTAATTTTGTAATCCGGTTAAAAAGGGAAGTTTTACCCACGTTTGGATTACCCAAAAGTGCAATAATCGGGTTATTCATTATTTCTGATCAATAAGGATGACTTTAGCTTCTGATTTGCGAATGGCAATCAAAGCGTTGTTCGCAATAATATTTAAACATATAGGACCATCGAGCGGTGCGATATGTTTCACTTCTACTTCAGTACCGGGCACAAAGCCTAATTCGAAAAATTTAGCTGGAATATCGTGCGAATCAAAATCAATAATCACCGCTTTTTCCCCTTTTTTTAGCTGATCTAAGCTATTTTTATGACGCATCTACCTGTTTTTTTGTATCCTCCAAATATACAGATTTTCTACCATTTAGAATGATTCTAATGTCATAGTTATGTATTTAGCGTAAAAAACAGCTATCTTTACGATTAAAAAGGGATTAATTATCAACCAAAATGAAAATCGAGGAGGAAATCAAAGTAAGCAAATTCAGCAATGAATGGCATCGTTGTACCGTAAACATCCTTTACACGTACAATTGGCTCAATAATGAACTTGAACAAAGGGCAGCCAAAGAGGGGATCACTTTGAAACAATTTAATGTCTTACGTATCCTACGAGGTCAATATCCAAAACCTGCAACCAACAACCTGATCAAATCAAGGATGCTGAGCACCACGCCGGATATTTCCCGGATGATAGATCGCATGGTCACCAAAGGACTCGTCTCTCGGTGTCAATCCGGCGGAGATAAACGTGCTGTTGATCTGTTCATCACCGATAAGGGCCTGAAGATTCTTGAAAATCTCGAGGAGCCTATGCTGATGACGGATATTTTACCCAATAGGATCACTGAAAAAGAAGCCATCCAGCTCAGTGCTTTATTAGATAAATTAAGGGGCTAATTAATGTGCATGCTCATGATGATCATGGTCATGGTCATGCATTTCTTCTTGGTGGCTTTCTCCAGGGCCATGTGCATGATCGTGTTCGCCAACGAAAGCAAAGCTTGCCAGGGCAATGGCCACGCCGGCAATCACCGCAATCATCTTCTTCTTGTTGAATTTGTGATGGTCTATAGATCCGGATTCAAACAATATGGTCGTGGATATATGTAGAAATATACCGATTACAACGGCCATAATCTTATCAAAATACTGCTGGATATTACCGACTTCGCCAGCACTGATGGCCTTGCTCAACAGAAATCCAAATGGCGTCATCGCTGCAAATAGGGCAAGCGTAATGATAATGGTATTTTTTTTCAGGTGCGTACTGATAAGAATACTGCCTAAGGCAAACGCTGCGGGAATGTGATGGATCGAAATCCCTAACGCGAGTTCGGTCTGATGTGTGGCAGCCAGAGGCATCCCCTCCAAGAAAGCATGAAGGCATAAGCTAAACATAATACCGATCGGAAAACGATGGCTATGATGTCCATGCTCCGTATGGATATGTCCGTGTTCAATCCCCTGAGAAAATTGCTCAAGGAATAACTGGAACAAAAAGCCACCGAGTACATAGATGCCCAATACCTCGGGTGAAGTATTCGTTGACTGATAAACATGCGGAATTAAATGCAGTACCGTAATGGAAAATAGGTAAGCCCCACTAAAAGAAAGGATCAATTTTAGAAAATTTGTTCCTTTTTTCTGGACGAAAAAAACAGCGATTCCACTTGCAAATGCAGGTATGAATAAAATTAAAATCAATAAAATTGAATTCATTATACTTGTTCAGTTTTAAAAAAGCTAGGTACGAACCGCTTAAACAGGTAACCCGTAGCCAATCCAACAAGGATTCCCAGCGCGGAGCCACAGAGTATGTCAAAGGGGTAATGGACGCCAACATAGATTTGCGAGACCGAAATCAGAAATGCCCATGCAACACACAGCCATAGCACATATTTCCATCTTCTACGAAATAGCACGATCCAGAAGAAAGCCAAAGAAAAGTGATTGGCCGCATGAGAGGAAGTAAAGCTAAACCCGGAGCCACAGCGTACCCGGATATTGATATTCTCTTTAAACTCCACATCGTTGCAAGGCCTGATTCTCTTAACATTCTTTTTGATCAAGTGAGATGAGATACCGTCGGATATACCAAAGGTAACCAAGGTCATCGCTACAATCAGTATACCCGTTTTTCCATACGTTTTGATGAAAAAAATGATCAGAAAAAGATATAAAGGAGCCCAAGTGTATGGATTACGCAATATAGGCAACAGCCAATCGAACACGGGGTTACTCAAGCCCTGGTTGATGGCAAGAAAAATCTCTTGATCGATGTGTACTAATTGTTGAATCATAAATGTTGTAGATTACAATGAAATTCCCAAACTTTTAAAAACTCGCTTTTCAAAAGTAAAAATAATTTCATTGCAAACGATTGTTTCTTTTAAAAACAACTTTGTTGCAACAAAGATACGCTAAATATTCAATAATTATAATTTTAATTCGAGATTTTATTGGCATAATGCTAAATTTACACGTTAATCAATTCAAAGGAAATGACTTTAATTAAATCAATCTCAGGAATACGTGGTACGATAGGCGGTCGTGCGGGAGAAGGACTTACGCCAATAGATATTGTTAAATTTACAGCTGCATACGGAACGATCATTGTAAAGCAAAGTGGCATAAAGAAAATTGTAGTCGGAAGAGATGCCCGTGTTTCAGGCGAAATGGTCAGTAATCTGGTTATCGGTACCCTGCAGAGTATCGGTGTCGATGTGATTGATTTGGGATTATCGACGACTCCTACAGTCGAGATTGCAGTTCCTATGGAAAACGCAGCTGGTGGGATTATTCTGACAGCCTCGCATAATCCGGGACAATGGAATGCGCTTAAACTGTTAAATGCAAAAGGCGAATTTATATCTGATGCTGAGGGGCAGGAAGTATTGGCACTTGGAGAATCCCTGGATTTTGATTTTTCTGCCGTCGAGGAACTCGGATCGGTACACAAAGACTATTCATACTTACAAAAACATGTTGACGCTGTATTGGCATTGGAATATGTTGATAAAGAGGCTATCAAAGCAGCCAACTTTAAAGTTGCTCTGGATGCGGTGAACAGCACGGGTGGAACATTTATTCCGGCCTTGTTGGATGCGTTGGGGGTACAGACAATTTATAAAATTCACTGTGAGCCCAATGGTAATTTCCCGCATAATCCGGAGCCCTTAAAAGAACATTTGACAGATTTATCTGCTGCTGTCATCGAAAATAAAGCTGATCTGGGCATTGCTGTAGATCCAGATGTGGATCGTTTGGTATTTATGATGGAAGATGGCGAACTATTCGGTGAAGAATATACACTTGTTGCCGTGGCGGATTACCTTCTCCAGCATAAAAAAGGAAACACGGTATCCAATCTATCTTCTACACGTGCTTTGCGTGATGTGACTAAGGCTCATGGCGGTGAATATTACGCTGCCGCTGTCGGTGAAGTCAATGTGGTCACCAAGATGAAAGAGGTGGATGCCGTAATCGGTGGTGAAGGTAATGGTGGGGTAATTTACCCAGCTTCACATTATGGTCGTGATGCCTTGGTGGGGGTGGCTATTTTCTTGACACATTTGGCTAAATTGGGTAAGAAAGCCTCCGAGTACCGCGCATCATTGCCACAATATTTTATGTCCAAAAATAAGATTACGTTAACACCGGAACTGGATATTGACAATCTATTGGCGAAAATGGAAGAAAAGTATAAAAATGAAGAGCACAGCACTATTGATGGTCTGAAAATAGATTTTGAAAATGAATGGGTGCATTTACGTAAATCCAATACCGAGCCAATCATTCGGATCTACTCTGAAGGTCCGAGCCCGGAAGCTGCCGAGCAGATTGCTCAAAAGATCATTCGTGAGATCGAAGAAATAATTAAATAAAAACAAAAAGCTGCATCCGCAGCTTTTTGTTTTATGACCTAAATGGAAATATCTTTCCACAAAATAAAAACATGTTATCATAGTTTATGATTAAAAAGACCTTTATTACGATTTATTGTTTTTTAAGCCTGTTTTTACTTGCCGTTTCCTCAAAGGCTCAGGATCCTGTAAATGCGATCAATGCTATCCTGGATACCTGGCATAAATCTTCGGGCGAAGCGAAGTTTGGCCCTTTTATCAATTCACTTGCGGAAGATGCGGTAATATTGGGTGCCGACAGGGAGGAACGTTGGGATAAAAACCATAGCGATAGATTCTCTGAACAGTATTTTAACCCCAAATATGCCTGGAATTATACCTACCAAAACCGATCTGTCCATTTTAATACCGATAGTACGACAGCATGGTTTGACGAAACCTTTAAGATAAATACAAAGTACTTTCGTGGTACCGGTGTCGTGAGCAAAATAGACAACGATTGGAAGATCAGGCAGTATAATATCGCGATGCTGGCGCCCTATGAAGATGTCAAATCTGCCGTAGGAGGGAAGCAGGGACATACTATACACAACAATCTGCTGCTGGTGATGGTGTTATTTTTCTTTATGGCGATGCTGTTTGTCCTCAGTCAGCGCCTAAAGATATCCTATCCCATCCTGTTGGTTATTGGCGGCTTAGGTATTTCCCTTATTCCCGGAGCTCCGGTCATTAGTATAGATCCGGATATTGTCTTTTTGGTATTTTTGCCGCCCTTGCTATTTGAGGCTGCCTGGTATACGAATTGGGGAAACTTTTTGAAATGGCGCCGATCTATTTTTATCATGGGCTTTGGCCTTGTCTTTTTTACATCCTTGGCAATCGCTTATTTTTCGGTCAGCATTATCCCGGGCTTCACCTTAGCCTTGGGTTTTCTGTTGGGTGGAATTATATCACCACCAGATGCCGTTGCTGCGAGTTCGGTGTTAAAGGGTATCAGTATACCCAAACGGGGGATTGCCATTCTGGAAGGGGAGAGCCTGGTCAACGACGCTGCCTCTCTGACGGTGTTTCGGTTTGCGTCCATCGCTATTCTAACAGGTCAATTTGCCATGGGTACGGCAACAACACAATTTCTTGTTCTGTCGGTCATGGGGGTTGTCGTTGGTTTGGCGATCGGCCATATCTTGTATTTCTTTTTGCGTTACGTGGCCAAATCCTCGAGCATATCAACCCCGATCACCTTGATTGCTCCATATCTGATGTATATCGTTGCGGAGCATTTTGAATGGTCGGGTGTCTTGGCAGTGGTGAGTGGCGGATTATTCCTTTCCTTCCGTGCAGGTGATTATCTGAACTATCATACCCGTATCCAGACCAAGGAGGTTTGGGCGACAATAGGTTTTCTATTGAATGGCTTTGTTTTTATCCTGATCGGACTTGAACTTCCCGTGATCATCAACGGATTGGGTGAGTACTCGATGGAAGAGGCCATAGATTATGCCTTGGCGATCTGTGTTATTGTCATCGTCCTGCGTCTGGTAGCGGTTTATCTCTCTGCCTATGTGCCGCGTCTATTGTTCAAGCGGGTGCGCGTCAGAGAAAAAGGTCCGGGGTGGAAACTGCCTTTGGTAGTCGGTTGGGCCGGTATGAGGGGTGTTGTTTCACTTGCCTCGGCCTTGGCCATTCCCATGACATTATATGACGGAACAGCTTTTCCGCACCGCAATCTAATTTTGTTTATCACTTTTGTCGTTATTCTGGTGACCTTGGTGTTTCAGGGCCTTACACTGCCCCTGTTGATTAAGTTAATAAAAATTGATGAGGTCGACGAACAGGTATCCGTGGAAGAACAGATTGATGAGATCCGCGTTAAGCTCGGTAAGGACTCGATTGCTTATCTGGATAAGCATTATGCCAAAGAGATGATGGAATACGAAACAATCGCAAGGGTAAAAGAACAGCTTATCAGAAGCATAAATGCATCTGAACGTGCCAAAGAAGAAGATACCCGTGCGCAGCTCTCAGCTGTCCGGGGATTATATAACAAAATTATGCTGGAAATTCTGGCTTTGCGTCGCGATGGATTAGCGAAGATGAAAGAGAGCAAAGAATACGACAGCGATGTGATTAAAGAACTGGAGTATTCGCTGGATCTGGAAGAGTCGCGGCTGTCACGCCGATAAGACGATTACCCGGAAAAAAAGACTCCAATTCTTTTTGTGGCATCCGGCACCAAAAGCTGGGAAGCCCAGAAAATAGCAAGGTTGGCCTATTGGACCAGCCTTGCTATTTTTCCTTTATCCCCGGCCAAAAAAACAGCTTTTCCTTTTTTTGCTTTTTGTACCGCATTGTAGCTTTCCCGGGAGATGGTATGCCATGTCTTTCCCTGATCATCCGATAGGTCTGTACCTGATGTTCCGGTGCAAATAAGCTGTTTGTTTGAAAGATAAATCACCGCTGACTTAAAGCCTGATATGGGCTGACTGGACGGATGCCAGGTTTTTCCACCATCATGGCTTAGAAAACAGGCCTTTTCCGTATGCTTGTCATTCCGGTAATCTCCACCGACAACGATGCCTTTTTTTTGCGAACGAAATGCGATGGAAAATGGGCCACTGCTATTTTGCCCCTGGGCAATCGGACAGCTGTAGCGTTGCCAGGTTTCCCCCCGGTCGCTACTGCTGTAAATATTTGAAACAGTACCACCGGTTGCGATCCAAAAATTCCCCGTTGGAAGACTAAAGATAGCCGTACCACTGGCTGCAAAGCCTGCTTCACCGGCTGTGATGGTATACCTTAAGTTGCTGGATATATCCTGCCATGTCTGTCCAAAATCTGTTGTTTTCAATAAGGGCATCTTCCCGTTGATGGCGTCACCAAATGCAATGCCGACACCCTTGGGGGTAAAAGCAAATCCGTCGTAGAATATTTCAGGACGAGTATCTTTCAAAACCTCTTTCCAGCTTCTGCCGGCATCAGTGGTGCGAAGGATCAAGGCTGGAGAACCGGCGGAGATAATCAGTGCCTCATTTTCATCAAAAGCCTCAATATCCCTAAAGTCGATTTTTTCGTAGCCAATGGGGTTAATCCATTGCCAGTTTTTTCCTGCATCCGTACTTAACCCGACTGTTCCATTGTTTCCGCTGACCCAGAGCGTCTGATCGTCAACTACGCTTAGTCCACGGTAGCTACTGTTGCGTTCTTGGTTCAACAACTGAATCGTGTTTTTTTGTGCGGATAGCGTTTCGGTCAGAAAGACCTGAATAAGGAAGAAATAGAAGAATGGTTTCATGTGGTTATACTAGTTGTTGCGGTAAATTCAGCGCTATAATTACATTAAATTCAGTTATCTAATTGCATGCGGTTTATTTGCGTTAAATTCGATGGTATTATTGCATAATTCCGCTCGCGTTGTTACCGTAAATCTACCTATATTATTTCGATAAATCTGTACCTCTTCTTTTTCTCCTACGCCCTTTTTTTAAGATTGTTTTGCGCAACTGTAGAAAACCGACCGTCATTTTTCTAGGTGATTTAAAATAAGGGATACTCAATACCACGAGCAGCGATATACAGGCCGATGTCCCCAATGCGCCGCCATATCCATTAAAAAACTTGCTGGTATTGAGCAGGATGGTGGTGAAGATTATGCCTGCCAAAGAGAGACCGAAATAGGTGGACAACTGCGTTTTGGACACCATTCCGATAAAAGATGCACCGATAAATACGGCTGGAATATACTGTGTAAGATAGCTGGACAATAGCTGTGGAAAAAAATAGAGAAAACCGGACACGATCAAAGTCAATAAGGCAGAGGAACGGACAGCCCCCTGTTTGTATCGGGTATTGACAAAATATGTTGCTGTGCTTCCGATAATTCCGACAAGATAGAGGATGAATGTTTCCATGTTATTTGAAAAGATAAAGCAGTAAATAGGTCATCGAAACACCAAGAAAAGCCAATGTCCCCAATTTTCCACCGATCCCATTCAGCAGGCTTTTTGAAATGATCAGAAAGATGGCGGTAAAAACGCTCGCGGTCAGGATAAAAGAAAAACCGTGGGCAACCTGCGCGCTGGACATGCCGACGAAGGCACCACAATAGACGGCGGCAGGGAGGTGGGGAAGATAACCGGACTCTTTATTGATATTGGGGATAAATGATGCCAATGTTCCTGTCAGTGCAGCACCCATCACTGGGCCAAGACCAAAAATCTGATTAAAATAATAGGAGACAATAGCGCCTACGGGCACCCATACCGCTATTTTGATCGACTCATATTCATGTATATGATGATGTATAGGCGACTTAAAGTAGCTATATAACATGAATAAAGAGAGTAATCCGATGAAAGACAGTACAATATATGAACTGGTGTTTTCAACAAAGATGGCCACTAGAAAGAGTGCCTGGATAACAAATAATAAGCAAATACTTAGAATTCTAAACTTCTGCCGGGCTTGCATTTATTTCAAATTTCGGCAAAGTTATTAATTATTTGTCTATTCTGCAGGTAGATTTTCTTTTTATCAGGATCGGATCAAGGACAACCTGCTGGATGTCTTCATAAGGATCCTTTTGTTTGACCATTTGTAAAAAGAGTTTGGCACATTCTTCCCCCATTTTGTTGGCCTGTTGATCGATACTGGACAGGGTCGGTGTGATAAACGAAGAGAAGGTCTGATTTGCGAAACCGATCACACCCGTTTCGGGGATATCTATATGTGCAGTTTTAAGCGCCTGAATAATCCCGACAGCAGTAAAGTCATCCCCGCCAATGATGGCATCCGGTTTAATGGAAGATTTCAAAATCTGCTCTGTGCCTTTTATCCCGGCTTCGATAGATAGTTCGCCATGCACAATAAGTTCATCGAGTTGAGGAAGGTCCGCTTCCTTCAAAGCTGCTTCAAAACCGTTGAAACGATCCTTGAAAATAGCGATTTCTTTGTTTGTGGTGATAAAACCGATTTTTTTATAGCCCTGTTCGATCAGATGTTTAGTCGCAAGATAACCCGCCTCAAAGTCGTTTAGCTTGACGACAGGCGCGGCAATGTCCTGATGTGTACGGTCAAAGATGATCAGGCATTTGCCTTGTTTGATGACTTCCTGAAAATGTGCAATATCCTGTGTCTCCAGGGAGAGGGAAGCAATGATTCCGTCTACCTGTGCTTCCAGCAAGGTTTTTACACCGTTTACTTCATCCGTATAGGATTCGTTTGACTGATAGAGCAATAGGCTATAGTTGTGTTTCTTTAATTCTTTTTCGATACTGTGAACAGCCTCTGCAAAAAAGTGGATTTGCATTGTCGGCACGATAACACCAATGGTATTGGACTTGCCCGAAGAGAGCGAAGACGCAATTTTATTGACACTGTAATTCAGTTCTTTGGCCTTTGCCAAGACCAGCTGCCGTGTAGCCTCACTGATGGTGGGTACGTTATTCAAGGCACGGGAAACCGTTGAAACCGTGATTCCAAGCGCCCGGGCAATATCATAAATCGTTGTTTTTTTATTCACGCCCCAAAGTAAATAATTTTATTGAATATTTTGGAAAATTCAGAAACATATCCTACTTTTATGCAACCGGTTGCAATGTTGTTTCCGCTTATTGTTTTAAATAACCAGTTTTAAAAAAATCAGATGTATTTTTTAGGTATAGATATCGGTACATCTTCGGTCAAGGTTTCCATTGTCGAAGCGTCCACACAACAAAAGATCTGTTCAGCGCAGTATCCCGCTGTTGAAGCACCCATTTATTCACCGCAGCCCAATTGGGCGGAGCAGGATCCGCTCGATTGGTGGAGCTATTTTAAGCAGGCCTTATCCAAGGCGAATGCCACGGGCTTATACGATCCGAAGCAAATCACGGCCGTCGGCATCGCCTATCAGATGCATGGACTTGTTATTGTCGATAAAGATCAACAGGTATTGCGCAATGCGATTATCTGGTGTGACAGCCGGGCTGTTGCATTGGGAAATGAAGCTTTTGAGGAGATCGGAAAGGAATTCAATTTAAAACACCATCTCAACTCTCCCGGTAATTTCACGGCTTCCAAGCTTGCTTGGGTTAAGGCAAACGAGCCCGAAATCTATCATAAAATTGACAAGATCATGCTTCCCGGTGATTTTATTGCCATGAAACTTTCAGGGACTGTCAGTACTTCCATTTCTGCTTTATCGGAAGGGGTATTCTGGGATTTTCAACAGAATGAACTGTCCGCTACCTTGATGGATTATTATGGTTTTGATTCCGGTCTGATTCCGGCGATACGCCCTGTTTTTGCTGAACACGGTCAGATTAAACGCATTGTGGCCGAAGAACTGGGACTGTCACCCGAAGTAACGATTAACTACAAGGCTGGAGATCAGCCAAATAATGCATTGTCATTGAATGTATTACAGCCGGGGGAAGTGGCAGCCACGGCGGGAACTTCCGGCGTGATCTATGGGGTGAGTGATCAGCTGATCGCTGACCGCGAGTCCCGTGTCAATACCTTTGCCCATGTCAACTATCGGAAAGATGCGATCCGGACAGGCATATTGCTCTGTATCAATGGTACGGGGATTATGAACAGCTGGGGCAGGAAACTTTTGGGAAGAGATTTATCCTATGATCGGATCAATGCCATGGCTGCGAGCTCGCCGATCGGAAGTAAGGGCTTGCAGGTTATTCCCTTTGGCAATGGTGCCGAGCGTATGTTAAATAATCAGCTGGTAGGTGCCTCGATCTCATCCATTGACCTGAATAGACATGAAACATCTGATATCCTACGGGCTATCCAGGAAGGAATTGCCTTTGCTTTTCGCTATGGCTTGGATATTATGCGTGAAAATGGCCTTTATCCACAGATGATCCGTGCAGGACACGCTAATTTATTTATGAGCCCGGTATTCCGCGACTCATTCGTGGGGGCGACCAATGTTCCTGTGGAAGTTTATGATCATGACGGTAGTGTTGGCGCGGCCTTGGGGGCGGGAATCGGCAGCGGCTATTACAGCGATCTCACCGAAGCTTTCAGAAGTTTAAAACCTGTTTATACGGTGGAGCCCAAGGTTGTTGATCAGTATGAAGAAAATTATCAACAATGGAAGAAAATTTTAGAAACAAAAATCAATATTAAATAAGATGAATATTATCAAAGGACAAAAAGAGTTTTTTAAAGGGATCGGACAGATCGAATTTGAAGGAAAAGAAAGTAAAAATCCATTTGCTTTTCGTTATTACAATCCGAAGCAAGTCGTTGCGGGTAAAACCATGGAAGCGTATTTTAAGTTCGCCTGTTCCTATTGGCATTCGTTCAATGGTGATGGCTCGGATCCATTCGGCGGTGCTACGCACAATTTCCCTTGGGATGAGAGCACAGATGCGATCACACGTGCAAAGGACAAGATGGATGCCGCTTTTGAATTTATCAGCAAAATGAATATTCCATACTACTGTTTTCATGATGTGGACTTGGTTGATTATACCGACAACGTACTGGAAAATGAAAAAAGATTGGCAACGATCGTGGATTACGCCAAAGAGAAACAGCAGGCGAGTGGCATCAAGCTGCTTTGGGGTACTGCCAATCTTTTTAGCCATAAGCGCTACATGAATGGAGCAGCGACCAATCCGGATTTTCAGGTATTGACACATGGTGCTGCCCAGGTAAAAGCTGCATTGGATGCAACAATTGCCCTTGGTGGTGAAAACTATGTGTTCTGGGGTGGAAGGGAAGGTTATATGAGCCTACTCAATACCAATATGAAACGTGAACAGGAGCATCTTGCCAAGTTTTTACACTTAGCGAAGGATTATGCCCGTAAAAATGGTTTTAAAGGCACATTCTTTATCGAACCCAAACCATGTGAGCCGACCAAACACCAATACGATTACGATGCAGCAACCGTATTGGGCTTTTTGAGACAATATGACCTATTGGACGATTTCAAACTTAATCTTGAAGTAAACCATGCTACCTTAGCGGGGCACACTTTCCAGCACGAATTGCAGGTTGCTATTGATGCTGGGAAATTAGGTTCCATTGACGCCAACCGGGGTGATTATCAAAATGGCTGGGATACCGATCAATTTCCAAATGATATCAATGAACTAACCGAATCTATGTTAATCATTTTGGAAGGCGGCGGCTTCCAGGGCGGTGGAGTTAATTTTGATGCCAAAATTCGCAGGAACTCAACCGATCCGCAAGATCTATTCTATGCGCATATCGGAGGAATGGATCTTTTTGCTAGGGCTTTGCTTACCGCCGAACGTATCTTGGAAGATTCTGAATACCGTAAAATACGGACCGACCGCTATGCCTCTTTCGATAGCGGCAATGGGGCTTCTTTTGAGCAAGGAACCTTGAGTTTGGAACGTTTAAGAGATCTGGCAGTAGAATTCGGTGAGCCACAAACGATCAGCGGCAGACAGGAGTATTTAGAAAATTTGATCAATAGATATATATAGTTATTCAAAATATTTCTATATTAGGCGATCAAATTAAACCAATTACCAACACATGAATAATTATTTAAGCACAAAAGATTACATCGTTTTCCTGATATACTTTGTCATTGTTGCAGGCTATGGATTATGGGTGTATTATCGCAAAAAGTCTGAGTCTGTAGGCTCAAAGGATTATTTCCTTGCCGAAGGGTCCCTGACTTGGTGGGCGATCGGAGCCTCGCTGATTGCGTCCAATATTTCTGCGGAGCAATTTATTGGTATGAGTGGTTCGGGCTTTAAGATGGGCCTGGCGATTGCGACTTACGAATGGATGGCAGCGATTACCTTGATTGTGGTTGCGGTATTTTTTATACCTGTCTACCTCAAAAACAAGATTTTTACCATGCCACAATTTCTGCACAAGCGATATAATGGTACCGTTGCCATGATTATGGCCGTTTTTTGGTTACTGTTATACGTTGTGGTCAACCTGACTTCTATTCTTTATTTGGGAGCCATTGCCGTCAGCAGTATTTCGGGTATCAGTCTGGAAGCATGTATGTATGCCATTGCTATTTTTGCCGTTATTATCACCTTGGGTGGTATGAAGGTGATTGGCTATACGGATATTATTCAAGTGTTCTTTTTGGTGTTGGGTGGTTTGGCAACAACCTATTTGGCATTGAATCTCGTGTCAGAACATTATGGTGGTTCAGGCATATTGCAGGGCTATCACCTGATGACCGAGAAAGCCTCTGATCACTTCCATATGATCCTGGATCGCAAGAATGAAAACTACCTCGATTTACCCGGATTAACCGTTTTGATCGGTGGTATGTGGATTGTAAATCTAAACTATTGGGGATGTAATCAATATATTACACAGCGTGCATTGGGTGCTGATCTAAAGACTGCACGCAACGGAATCTTGTTTGCAGCCTTCTTAAAATTGTTAATGCCGATTATTGTGGTATTGCCCGGTATTGCAGCCTACGTGATGTGGAAAGATGGTTTATTCCAAAATGAAATGATGCAACATGGTGAGGTAAACCCTGATCATGCTTACCCTGTTTTATTGAATCTATTGCCGTCAGGACTGAAAGGACTTTCTTTTGCAGCCTTGACTGCTGCGGTAGTTGCTTCGTTGGCGGGTAAGGCAAATAGCATCGCGACAATCTTTTCGCTGGATATTTATAAGAAAGTATTCAATACAGAGGCTACTGACAAGAAATTGGTCAATATTGGTAAATTGACTGTTGTTGTTGCCATGATTCTGGCCGTGATCATCGCGCCACATTTGGGTATCGACAAAAAAGGTGGATTCCAGTACATTCAGGAGTACACCGGATTTGTGTCGCCGGGTATTTTTGCCATGTTTATCTTAGGATTCTTTTGGAAAAAGACGACTTCCAATGCTGCGTTATTTGCGACGATCGGTGGATTTATCCTGTCTATTATTTTCAAAAAATTACCGGACTGGGCAGATCTTTCGTTCTTGGCCTCTACCGGTTTTTCTATTCCAAATCCGACAACCGGTGTTTACGAAATTCCGTTTTTGGATCGGATGGGCTTTGTCTTTGTCATTTGTATTGTCGGTATGATCATTATCAGTCTGTTGGACAACAAGCGTGGTGTAGTGCCTGCAGGACTTGAAGTAGATACCACAATGTTTAAACCGCATAAAGCATTTTTGATCGGAACATTGATTGTTGCCCTATTGGTAACAGCCTTGTACTCCATTTATTGGTAAGCCGATAACCAAAAAGTCAGTATAGAGAGCCCATATCAACTTCGGTTGGTATGGGCTTTTGGTTTTCAGAACGATTTTTCCGGTCTTTTATAACCGGATTTGCAGCAATGGTCTGATGGTTTTTTAAATAATTCCTATCTTGTCTTCAATAACGATATACATGCGCTGCTATGCGCAAATCCGGTCTGGTATCCTTATTTCAACAACGGGAGGGACCAGAGTGGCGGACTTTGGACAAAAAATAATAACAGGGATGAAAAGAAGATATATGCTATTTACTGTTCTTGCAGGGATAATGACTGCATTGCTGCCGGTACAGTCCCGGGCACAACGGACGGAGAAACCGCCTTTGCACGGCAAGCATTGGATGGCCATTACCGGAAAACCTTTGGCGGCGACAGCCGGTGCACAGTTGTTCCAGCAAGGCGGTAATGCGGTCGATGCGGCCTGTGCAATGCTTGCTGCAACCTGTACCATGTGGGATGTCCTGAGCTGGGGTGGGGAAACCCAGGCTTTGATCTATCATCCAAAATTGAAAAAGGTAATTGCCATCAATGCTTTGGGCGTGGCACCGACAGGAGCAACGGTCGATTTTTTTCGGTCGAAGGGTTATGAATTCCCGCCGGAATACGGTCCGCTTGCTGCGGTTACGCCCGGTACACCTGGGGGCTTATGTTATATGTTGGCACAGTACGGCACCAAAAGCCTGGCTGAAATCCTGGCGCCGGCCATCGAGATGGCGGCGGGCTATCCCATCGATGCCCAGACAGCCAATAGCATTGAACGTGGTAAAGCACGTATCAAAGAATGGCCTTATAGCAAAAAAGTTTTCCTCGTGCATGAAGGCAGGGAAAGGGAAGCTCCCGAAGCAGGGGAAATCTTTGTACAGCAAGACCTGCACCGGACATTAACCAAACTTGTTGAAGCTGAAAAGAAAGCCCTTGCAGCCGGCAAGGATCGAAAAACAGCGATTATGGCGGCATATGACCGCTTTTATAAGGGCGATATCGCCGATGAATTTGTCCGCGGCAGCAAAGAACAGGGAGGCTTGATCACCAAAGCGGATCTGGCTAATTGGAAGCCCATTGAGGAAGAGCCTTTACATGTCAACTATAAAGGTATTGACGTTTATAAATTGCAGGAATGGACACAGGGACCTGCCATGCTACAGAGCTTGCAGCTACTGAAAAATTTTGATTTAAAAGCCATGGGATATAATTCAGCCCCCTATATCCATACGCTTTATCAAGTGATGAATCTGGCCTTTGCCGACCGGGATTTCTATTATGGTGATCCCTATTTCAAACCTATAGCCCCTATCCGGGGGCTCTTAAATGATTCCTACGCCAAGGCACGGGCTGCCACCATTGACCCGGCACATAACAATCCACAGGTACTTCCGGGGGATCCCTACCCTTATGAAGGGAAGCAGAACCCTTTTACCGGCCTGCTCGGGGAGCGCAGCAAGAAATTCACGCCGAATACCGAATCACATAAGGATTTTGTGCCCAAGCACGATGTGAGTTCCACCTCATCTTTGCTATCCCTGTCGGATACTGCCCTTTGGGCCTCCGGAATCCGGGATAGTGTGTATATGGACCGTTTATTGCGCGGAACCACAAGTGTGGAGGCTGCGGATGCCGAAGGTTGGGTTGTTTCCATTACACCAAGTGGGGGCTGGTTACCGGCCTGTATTGCCGGAAATACAGGGGTAGGCATGAGCCAGCGTTTGCAAAGCTTTGTCCTCGACTCCCTCATTAATCCTTTCAATGTGGTGACACCGGGCAAACGCCCGCGGGTCACGCTCACACCTTCTTTAGCCTTAAAAGGGGGAAAGCCTTACCTTTCTTTCGCGGTGCAGGGCGGGGATACACAGGATCAAAACCTGCTTCAATTCTTTTTGAATACAGTAGAGTTCGGCATGACCCCACAACAGGCCAGTGAAGCGCCAAATATCAACAGCAATCAGTTGTGGCTGTCTTTGGGCGGTACCAAATTGGATGACCGAAAACCACGGGCGGGAAGTTTGCTACTGGATAAACGCACGTCGCCCGAAGTCGTCGAAAAGCTTCAGAAAATGGGGTACAGTATACAGTTTGGTGAGCGCAACAGCGGTCCGATCAACGCCATTTATTTTGATCAGCAGCATGGTACACTCTGGGGCGGTAGCAGCAATAATGGGGAGGATTACGGAATCGGCTGGTAGCATCTGCACATGCTGCAGCTAACGCTGTCAGCCAGGCAATGTCTGAGCAGAAGAGCCACACCGTTTTGTTATCTCCATCGGATTTGGTATCTTACCTACTGATCAAAAGCTGATTTTTTGTTATGGAGGGTAGCGTTAATAAATATTCGTTTGTTTTTCAGCCTGATGAAGCTGGTATAGTTTTGGTAGATGGGATAAAGCAGCGCTTGCGGGCTGCATTGGCGGAGGAATTTCCGGATAAGGACAAGGGCTGGTACCATAGCTGCAATTCCAAAGCCCATGTAACTATTTGTGCTTTTACAGGAAATGACGATACGCTGGCACAGGCTATCGCTGTATTGCAACAATCCCTGCGTTATGAGCGCAGCCAATATGTGTATTTTGATCACTTTGCTTCCTTTGCTGGTGGTGCTTTCTATATCGGTCCGACGGTACATGCCCGTAGTTACCTGAAGGATAGAGCGCGAAAGGTTGTGCACACATTGAGTCCCTTTGACCTGATCGAGATCAGTGATGAACCCCATATCTCCATCGGACGCAGGCTGGAGCCCGAACGACTTGAATTCGCAAAGAAAATGCTACGTTCGGTCGATCTGAGTTTTATGTGTAACGGTGTGTATATCCGCCGCTTTAATCCCGATATGGGGCAGTATGAACCGGTTGATTTTGTTAAATTCGGCAACCAGTCGAAAGAAAACTCTGGCCAACTTACATTTAAATTCTAATTATATGGCTGTTTAATTGCCTAATACTGTAAAGCTTTTTATCTTTAGCCCTAGCAATAAAAGATATTGTCCTCATGTAAACTATGCATCACGACGACTCCCATCATAAATCATTATCCGATATCCACGAAAGTGTGGATGTCAATCAAGGAAAATCCAAATTTAAAAAGGTACTCAGTTTCTTTGGTCCTGCCTATCTGATCAGTGTAGGCTATATGGATCCGGGCAACTGGGCGACGGATCTCGCCGGGGGGAGCCAGTTTGGCTATGCCTTGATCTGGGTGTTGCTGATGAGCAATATTATGGCCTTATTGCTGCAGAATCTCTGTGCCCGTTTGGGAATTGTGCGGGGTAAGGACTTAGCACAGTGTAATCGGGAGACCTATCCCAAGCGCATGAATTTTGTGCTGTATATCCTGGCGGAGATTGCTATAGCCGCCTGCGATCTGGCCGAAGTGCTGGGGATGGCCATTGGGCTTAACTTGCTGTTTGGTATTGATCTGCTCTGGGGAGTGCTGATCAGTTTTGCCGATACTTTCCTGTTGCTCTACTTACAGAAGCTGGGGATGCGCAAGATGGAACTCTTTATCATCGGTTTGATTTCCCTGATCGGAATGTGCTTTCTGGTGGAGATGTTTTTGGCCAAACCTGATTTTGCGGAGGTAGCCACAGGTTTTATTCCGAGCATTCCCAATAGTGCCGCACTTTATATTGCCATCGGCATCATCGGTGCCACGGTCATGCCGCACAACCTCTACCTCCATTCCGCTCTGGTGCAGACCCGAAAGATTGACCGCAATGAAGTCTCCATACGGAAATCCTTAAAATATAATTTCTGGGACAGTGCCATTGCGTTAAATCTGGCATTTTTGGTCAATGCCGCCATTCTGATTCTGGCAGCATCGGTCTTCCATAAGAACGGCATGCATGATGTCGCTGAACTGGAAGATGCCTACCACCTACTGGGGAATTTACTTGGCACTGAATGGGCATCGAAACTATTTGCAGTGGCATTGATTCTGGCGGGACAGAGTTCCACGGTAACCGGTACCTTGGCTGGTCAGATTGTAATGGAAGGCTATTTAAGACTGCGTATCAGTCCAACACTTCGTCGCATTATTACACGGCTTTTGGCGATTATACCTGCGGTCCTGGTGATCCTGATTTCTGGCGAAGGCCGGGTAGGGCAGCTGTTGATCTTTAGTCAGGTCATCCTGAGCATGCAACTGGCCTTTGCAGTGATCCCGCTGATTCACTTCGTCAGTGACAAGGCCAAGATGGGTATCTTTGCGATTAAACCGCTGACGAAAGCATTTGCCTGGCTAATTGCCACTGTGATCGCGGTGTTGAATTTTAAACTGGTTTATGACGAGGTCAGGGGCTGGATTGCCGAAGCAAACAATCCTTTGGTCACGGTGTTACTTATTCTGGGGGCCGTTGGTTTGCTCTTTTTGTTGATCATGACCGTATTGATTCCCATTTTACGTAAATCAAAACCGATCGAATTGGAAGTACATCCACCATTTGAGACCCTACATTTTGAGGACAAAGGTTCGTTCAAGCGGGTGGTGATCGCGCTGGATTTTTCTAGTTCGGATCAGAAAGTGATCCAGTATGCCCTGCGACTGTCACATGCGGATACCAGCTTTGTCGTTGTCCATATTGTCGAAAGTGCCTCTGTTAAATATACAGGGGAGTCTACCGATGATTTTGAGTCGCGACAAGATTTGGAACGGCTGAAACTATATGCAGACTTTTTGTTGTCCAAAGGACATCAGACGGAATATGAACTTGGCTACAACAATCGGATCAAAAGTATTGCCGAAGTTTGTGAAAAATACCATGCTGATCTCTTGGTGGTGGGAAGCCACGGTCATACCGGAGTCAAAGACTTTGTTTTTGGAGAGACCGTCAACAAGCTACGCCATGCTGTGAAAGTTCCGGTTTTTATTGCGCAATAGGGCTTAGAAACCTATCCCAAAGAGACAGTGTCGATTCACTGTAATTTTATTGCGGAAAAAGTGCGGGTAGGGGGTAGTAAGTTCTAAATAATTCTTATTTTTGCGACATCAAATCAAGATATGAGCGACGCTATTAAACACGAGTGCGGAATCGCACTAATTCGCCTGTTAAAACCCTTATCTTATTATCAGGAAAAATATGGTACGCCATTCTATGGCATCAACAAATTGTACCTATTAATGGAAAAACAGCATAACCGTGGACAAGACGGGGCTGGAATTGCAACCATTAAATTTGATGTTAAACCTGGAAATCGTTACATTTCGCGTTACAGAGCTATGGGCTCAACTGCCGTGGCAGATATATTCGAATATGTACAGAAAAAATTTGCTTCTGTTCAGAAGGCATTTCCGGATGAGTCAAAGGATACCCAATGGTTAAAAGATAATGTCAGTTTTACCGGAGAAGTACTTTTAGGACATTTGCGTTATGGAACGCATGGAAAGAACAGTATCGAAAGCTGTCACCCATTTTTAAGACAAAACAACTGGATGTCACGCAATCTTGTTGTTGCGGGTAATTTCAACATGACCAATGTGGACGAACTTTTGCAACAGCTGTACGAGTTGGGACAACATCCAAAAGAAAAGGCGGATACCGTAACCGTTTTGGAAAAAATTGGACATTTCTTAGATGATGAAAATCAGGAGCTTTTTGATCAATTCAAAAAAGAGGGGTATTCCAATGTGGAAATCAGTTCATTGATTGCTAAAAACATCGATGTTTCCAAAATCTTAAAGCGTTCAGCGAAGACTTGGGACGGTGGGTATACCATTGCCGGTATCTTTGGTCACGGGGATGCTTTCGTGATGCGTGATCCTGCGGGTATCCGTCCGGCATTTTACTATCAGGATGAAGAAATTTTGGTGGTTGCTTCGGAAAGACCTGTCATTCAAACTGCTTTCAATGTACCTATCGGTGCTGTGAAGGAAATTAAACCGGGGCATGCGCTGATCGCTAAAAAAGACGGTACAGTATCACAGCAAATGTTTAGACAACCTGTTGAACAACGCTCTTGTTCTTTTGAGCGTATTTACTTCTCACGCGGATCGGATGCTGATATCTATAAAGAGCGTAAAGAATTAGGTAGATTATTGGTACCTCAGGTATTGGAGTCTGTCAAAAACAATATTAAGAACACCGTATTCTCATTTATCCCTAATACTGCCGAAGTGTCTTACTATGGTTTGATGGATGGTATCAATACCTACGTTAGGGATTTCCAAAAAGAAACCTTGTTAAAACGTTCGGAGAAAATTTCTGACGAGGAGCTGGATGATATATTAAGTATCAAACCTCGTTTTGAAAAACTGAATGTGAAGGATGCCAAATTGCGTACTTTCATTACACAGGATGCCGATCGTACGGATATGGTACAACATGTGTATGATACGACTTACGGTATCGTTAAAGATCATGAGGATACCATCGTTGCGATTGACGATTCCATTGTACGTGGTACTACGTTGAAACAAAGTATCCTGACGATCCTGGATCGTTTGAATCCAAAGAAAATTGTGATTGTTTCGTCGGCTCCTCAAATCCGTTATCCGGACTGTTACGGTATAGACATGTCACGTATGGGTGAATTCGTTGCGTTTGAAGCCGCAATCAACCTGTTGAAACAACGTGGTATGGCACATATTATTGATGACGTATATCAAAAATGCCTGTTGTCGATGACCCAGGATGTCAATGAAATTGAGAACTATGTCAAGGCTATTTATGCGCCATTTACAGATCAGGAGATTTCTGAAGAAATTGGTCGTATCGTCAGACCGCACCATTTGAAAGCCGAACTTGAGGTGGTGTATCAGACATTGGATAACCTGCACAAAGCATGTCCGGCACATACCGGTGACTGGTACTTCTCCGGTGATTATCCTACTCCAGGTGGTAATAAGGTCGTGAACAAAGCCTTTATGAACTGGATTGAAGGTAAAAATGTACGTGCGTACTTTAGTAATTAAAGGCTAAAAAATATCAGAGGAAGGGATGCATTTATGCATCCCTTTTTTTATATATTCGTAGGACGGATTGATTAAAATGGTGCCGCACACTTCGTAAAGTGTTCACTGTATTTCGCCAATATATACATTTATGACTCGATCAATCTTTTCCATAATGAAATTATGGTTTTTAACAGCTTAAAAAATAGCTTCATGAGAGGACAACTTTTCTATCTTTTTCTTCTTTTTTTAATGGTTTCCTGCGGAATAACTCATAATGTACCCAAGGATCCGTATCCCAATTCATTCGATAAACCGAATATCGTCAATTCATTTGTAGACCAAAACGGCAATTTCTATCCGGATAATTGGCGTAAGACGTATGGAGAACCACCTAAAAGCGGTGATATCAATGCCTACTCGCTGATGAAGATCGCAACTGAAAAAGGCCTGGAAAGCCAGCTGAAAGGTTTTGAAAAGACCCGCATGTTGGCGGTGAGGAGTAAAGTGAAAGCAAAAGACCGTGTGTTTATCTTTGTGCATGGTTTCAATGCGCCCTCTGATGAAGTCAATGAGAGCTATGAATATATGCGCAAGCTGCTAAAGCTTAATCCCAATAAAGATGAGGTCGTAAAATTTTATTGGGATGGTTTACATACCACGAATCCCTTTGGTGGCGCCAAAGTTTGGTTTTCTGCTACTTCATTCAGTCAGATGGCGGGTGAATTTGGACTGCGGAATTTGTTAAATAGCATCCATAACAAAAAGATCATTTTAATTTCCCATAGTCGGGGAGCATCAGTCGTGCTGAGTGCTTTAAGCAGTGCAACATTCAGCGAGAGTTTTGCCAAGGGTACACTAGAGAATCACAACGTAAATGTTGATGCGGCGAAAAAGCTTGCGGAAAATGGCAATGACATTACCTGCATTATGCTCGCACCGGCGATAGGCCTCGATGACTTTAAGATCAGGGATGTGACATCGGGAACGGATTCATTCTGTAGTTTGAGCAAACAGGTTAAGAAAATCCATATCACCATCAATAATACCGATGTGATGCTGAAGAAATTTGTTGGTTTTTTGTCCAATAAGCTGAAAGCGACAGATTTAGGGTATAAAGCTGATGTCTGCAATGAGTTGGTAAAACATTATCCGATCATGAAGTATACGGATTTTACCGGTATGAAAAGCCATGACTTTAATAAATATATCCGCAACCCCAAATTTAAAACAATGTTGAAGGCCGAGGGAATTGCCGTTAATCGTTAGCACCATGAAGCATATTTTTAAGAGTCTCTATTTTCAGGTTATCGTCGGTATATTGGTCGGTATTTTCTGCGGCGCCTTTTTTCCGGATTTTGCCATAAAGCTGAAGCCGTTAGGGGATGCCTTTATCAAACTGATCAAGATGGTGATTGCCCCCCTGATCTTCAGTTCGATCGTCATCGGAATTGCCGGAATGCAGGATGTGAAAAAAGTAGGCAAGATCGGACTGAGCTCCATTATTTATTTCGAAGTCATGACGACGGTCGCATTGATCATCGGCTTGATCTTTGTCAACGTGATTCAGCCCGGTACAGGTATGAATGCCGATCCGTCGACCCTGGATATATCCTCCGTGTCACACTATATTTCGGAATCTAAGAAATCACATAGTTTCATGGATTTTATCATGGATATTATCCCGGAGAATGTTGTTGCTTCAGTGGCTTCAGATAATATGCTGCAGGTACTGGTTTTTGCGGTACTTTTTGGAGTGGGCATGACCAAGATCGGTAAAAAGGCCTCGGAGCCGGTGATCAATGTGCTGCAATCGTTTCTAAAGGTACTTTTTGCCATTATTAAGATGGTGATGTACCTGGCGCCTATAGGGGCGATGGGAGCAATGGGGTTTACCATTGGCGCATTTGGTATTCAGGCCCTGACCAAGCTGGGGATGTTAATGGTAAGTTTTTACCTGACTTGCATTATCTTTATCGTGATTGTGATCGGGGCCGTATTGCACTTCTATGTCAAAGTTAATATTTTCAAATTTCTGAAGTATATCAAAGGTGAAATTTTGATTGTATTGGGTACCTCCTCTTCGGAATCTGCATTACCGGGTATTATGCAGAAAATGGAGGATGCGGGCTGTGCGAAGTCTGTGGTCGGATTGGTGATTCCGACGGGCTATTCCTTTAATCTCGATGGGACGAGTATTTATCTGACCATGGCTGCGGTATTTATTTCACAGGCGCTGAATATGCACCTGAGTCTGGAGCAGGAAATTACCTTGCTGCTGGTGCTGTTGCTGACCTCAAAAGGAGCAGCAGGTGTGACGGGAAGCGGCTTTGTGACTTTGGCGGCAACGCTCCCTGTTGTCGGACACGTGCCTGTCGAGTCCGTAGCATTGGTCTTTGGCGTAGACCGGTTTATGAGTGAGGCTAGAGCCATCACCAATCTGATCGGCAATTCAGCGGCAACGCTGGTGATCTCAAAATATGAAAATAGCCTAGATGAGGAACTGCTGCATGAGAAACTAGGCTGATAGCGTATGCTGTAGCAAATAGTTGACCTGCAACCGCAAAGGATATGGGCAGCATAAAAGAAAAACAGGGTGTCCGATAAAGATCAGACACCCTGTTTTTTATTTATTATTCTAAATTTCTGAGCGGTGATTATCCCTCTTTTTTTGTGTTTTCAATTCCCTGAGATAGATCTAAGGCAGCGTCTACTTTCTCTTCCAGAAGGGCGAGCTTGATTACCTGTGCCATTTCGGTCACGTAGTGGAACTGCATATCTTTGATATAATCTTCCTTGATTTCAAGGATATCTTTTTCGTTGGATCTGCACAGTATGATATCTTTGATATTCGCCCGTTTTGCGGCAAGGATTTTTTCTTTTATACCACCTACCGGTAACACTTTTCCGCGCAACGTAATTTCCCCGGTCATCGCCAGTTTCTCTTTCACTTTACGTTGTGTAAATAAAGATGTCAGCGCAGTGAGCATCGTTACGCCAGCGGATGGACCATCCTTAGGAATGGCACCTGCCGGAACGTGGATATGGATATCCCAATGGTCGAATACATGGTAGTCAATGCCAAAGTCCGAAGCATGTGCTTTTAAATAGGCTAAAGCAATAGAAGCGGATTCTTTCATGACATCGCCCAGATTACCTGTCAGGCTCAAGCGTCCTTTTCCGGGACTTAAAGAAGATTCGATAAATAAAATATCACCACCTACGGAAGTCCAGGCAAGCCCGGTTACGACACCGGCGACATTATTGTTTTCGTAGATATCTTTATCAAAGATCGGTGCCCCCAGGATATCCACGACATCCTGATCATTGATGCTTGGGTTGTAATCTTTTTCCATGACGATGCGTGTGGCAATACCACGGACGATCGAACCAATTTTCTTTTCCAGTCCGCGCACACCGGATTCGCGGGTATAGTCTTCGATGATTTTCTCGATGATCTTACCTTTTAGGGCGACATCCTTGGCAGCCATACCGTGCATTTCACGCTGTTTTGGAAGCAGGTGTTTTTTCGCTATTTCAATCTTCTCTTCGATGGTGTATCCATTGACTTCGATGATCTCCATACGGTCCAATAAAGCGGGCTGGATGGCACTTAGCGAATTGGCGGTTGCAATAAACATCACTTTTGAGAGGTCAAACTCCATTTCCACATAATGGTCGTAGAAATGTGTGTTTTGTTCTGGATCCAATACCTCAAGTAGGGCCGAAGAAGGGTCGCCTTTAAAATCGGCGCTCATTTTATCAATCTCATCCAGGATAAAGACCGGATTTGCAGCCCCCGCTTTTTTCAGTGATTGGATGATGCGGCCTGGCATGGCGCCGATATAGGTTTTGCGGTGCCCCCTGATTTCAGCTTCGTCACGCACCCCCCCCAGGGCCATGCGGGTATATTTGCGTCCCAATGCTTTGGCGATAGATCTTCCCAAGGAGGTTTTACCCACTCCCGGAGGACCTACCAAACAAAGGATAGGAGCTTTCATGTCATTTTTTAGTTTCAGTACCGCGAGGTATTCAATGATACGTTTTTTGACTTTTTCCAAACCATAGTGGTCCTTATCCAGGACTTTTTGCGCTTTATTTAAGTCAAAGTTATCTTTGGTCGTTTCATTCCATGGAAGATCAAGCAGGAGCTCCAGATAATTCAACTGAACGGAGTAATCTGCCGCCGCTGGATTTATACGTGATAGTTTTTCAAGTTCCTTGTTGAAATGTTTTTCAATATCAAGCGCCCATTTTTTTGTTTTACCACGTTTTTTGAGTTCTTCAAGTTCTAGGTCAGGGGTATTTCCGCCAAGCTCTTCCTGGATGGTTTTCAGCTGTTGGTTGAGGAAATAATCCCGTTGTTGCTTGTCCAGGTCGACGCGTACCTTGTTCTGGATCTGATGTTTCAGTTCCAGCATCTGGATTTCTGTGGTCAACAGTTCTAAAAGGAGTTTCGCGCGGTTTTCAACCTTTGGAATTTGTAGCAACTCTTGTTTTTTGATCATTTCGACATTGATATTAGACGAAATGAAGTTGATCAGAAAAGAAGGGCTTTCAATATTTTTTATTGCAATACCAGCTTCGCTAGGCAAGTTTGGTGAAAGCTGAATAATCTGCAATGCCATTTCTTTCAAGGTCGAGATTGTCGCTTTGAAATGTTTGGTCATCTTAGGTTTCGCCTCGTTGAATTTCTCGACACGAGCTTTCAGATAAGGTTCGGTCTCGATGATTTCCACCAGGTTGAAACGTTGCTTTCCCTGAATGATCACCGTGGTGTTTCCGTCGGGCATCTGAAGTACTTTAATAATGTGGGCAACGGTACCCACTTTATTCAGTTCTTCAAATCCGGGATCCTCTACTGTCATATCCTTCTGGGAGACCACACCGATTGTTTTGTTGCCTTTATAGGCTTCTTTAACCAATTTGATGGATTTATCTCTTCCTACAGTGATCGGAATGACAACACCGGGAAATAATACGGTATTGCGTAAAGGCAAAATAGATAGTGCTTCTGGAATTTCAGCGTTAGCCATATCGTCTTCATCCTGCTGTGTCAATAAAGGGAAGAACTCGGTGTCTTCCGCAACGATTGGAATAGCCTGACTGAAATCAAAAGTTTCGAATTTGCTCATAGTGTTTATTTTGTGTATTTGTCAGTCGCTGACATGTTGTCGGTAGACGTTCAAATTTTAAGCTTCAAATATTGTTTCCTCTATAGTGCAAGGGAAGTGCCAATTGCTAAAAGGTAGCAAAATTACAAATCTATTTTCTAGAATAGGAAAAAAAGGCAGGTTAAATAAAATTTATCTGCCATTTATTGGATAAATAGGCATAATAATTGTAATATTGGAATGTGAAAGAATAAACAATGGCAGATTCTTGCGAGAGGTGAAGCAATGGAGCTATTTTTTCATAGGGTAATAAACGATCAATATTGGTCAATAATAAGGTATATTGAAAAAACGTAACTATTTAGATATGAACTTAAAATCACTTAAATTAGGTTTGTTCACAGGAGTTTTTGCTTTGGTCGCACTTAGCGCCAATGCACAACAAAAACAAGCTGAGCATAGCAATGCCAATGTGAGAATGGGGCAAAAAGCTCTTTTGGACGGTGACTTCAAAAATGCAGAGTCATACTTGACAAAAGCTTTACCTGAGGAAGGCAAAGATCCGGATGTCTTGTATATGTTGGGTTACTCCCAATTTCAAAATGGTGATTATAAAAAGTCTGCTGAAACATTCGGAAAAGTTGTTGCTTTAAATCCTAAAAATGCAAATGCACTTTACTTCAAAGCGAAAGCAAACAACACACTTGCCATTCAGACAAACAAAGTGTCTGCGGCAAACAAAGAACAGTTGTTGCGCGTAGCGATTGAGGATTATTCAAAAGCAATTGCCATCACACCCACAGACTCCAAATTTTACCAAAATAGAGCGATCGCGAACCGCGATCTAGGAATTTTGATCGGTACAGCAGGTACACCTAATTACAACAAAGCAATGGCTACAGATGCTTATAATAATGCTATCAAGGATTATGAAAAAGTATTGAGCTTTGATTCTTCTAAAAAAGACATTCAAACAGAAGTCAAAAAAGCTAAAGTGTATAGAGATAACCTGAAATAATCTGCACGGTAGATAATAAAAAAGGGAAACTCGGTCGGGTTTCCCTTTTTTTGTGTCCGGCCGTCCTTCACCTTTTCTATTCTTTCTGCTGAACCAATGCCTTTCCATGGTAGCTGCACTTCGACAGATCGGTTCTTTACGCTGTCTTTGACAAATTTGCAAACGAAATGTTGCGAAATACTGTTCTATACTTGAATCAACAAGAATTTAATATATGGAAACGAATCGATTGTCAGCGGAAATGCAGGACATTTTAATCAGTCAGATGACGAAAGAAGCCGAAGCTGCACAAATTTATCTGGCTCTGGGTGTTTGGGCCGATGATCAGGGCTACGGTGGAATTGCCAATTTTCTATATCGGCATGCGCAGGAGGAACGGAACCATATGACAAAAATTATGGGTTACATCCTCGAGCGTGGTGGCCGTCCCCAAATTCAGGCGATAGCGGCTCCGCCATCAGATCCGAGCACCCTAACTGAATGTTTCCAACGTGTATTTAAACATGAGGTGGACAACACCGAAGCAATTTATCGTATTGTCAATCTGGCTATGGAACAGAAGGACTGGGCTACATGGAACTTCGCGCAATGGTTTGTCAAAGAGCAGATCGAAGAAGAGAAACTCGCACTTGAATTGATTGATAAATTAAAGATCGCCGGTGGAGACCGGGCTTCGGACGAATCACTGTTTGCATTGGATTCCTCATTGGAAGGCATGCCCGACGATGTGCCTTTGGCACGGGAGGCGACAGCCGATGATCCCAAATGATGGAATCACTCCCAGATCGTGTCAGCAAGCGATTCCCGCCCCAATCAATGGTTGACATAAGGCATAAAATAGGGATGAAATACGATGCCCCCAAATAGTTAGACAATTTTTGGGGGCATTTTTATGTGCTCTTATTTTTTAATAGTAAGGGGGAGGTAGACACCGAACGTAATATTCCTTCCCATATTGTAGACCCCGTAAGCAGGATCCTCCTGTGATAACCTTCCTGGACGTAACCTGCTCAACGCATCGTAGTAGCGCTTATTGGTCAGGTTGGATGCCGTCGCATAGACTTTTACCTGCTGTTTTCCTAGGTGTAAGGTAGCACCTATTCCGGCGTTGATCAATGAATACGAATCCGCAGCTGTTTCAAAAGTTTCGTCAATGCGATTCTGTTTAAAATAATTGTCTAAACCTACCGATACATAGAAAGCATGTAGGCCATTGATCTTAGGTTCGAGACGAAGCGTGTTATGTAAAACACCTGCGGGGATCAATGCCAATGGTCGGTCAAAAGTCTTGTTTTGCGCATGTGTATAGGTAAACGTGTTGTCCAGGTGAACCCAGTTGAGCGGATGGAAGTTTAAGCTCCCTTCGAAACCAAAGAGATTGGCATTGACCTGTCCGTAGCGGTAGACATCGTAGGTCTGCTCATTATTATCCTCGTCAACGACAGTTTTGGTGTCGCCCTTTTTTGCTGAAGCATAGATGAAATTATGGATATAATTTTCATAGATACCGATGCTACCCGTGACAATGCTATGTCCAAATTCCAGGGTTGCATCTGCCTGGAAACTGCGTTCTGCCTTCAGGTTTTCATTTCCGATTTCATAGCGATATGTACCTTCGTGTACACCGTTAGAACCAAGTTCAGCTGGGTTAGGTGCCCTGAAAGCTGATCCTGCATTGGCTTTGAAGTTAAAATCTTCACTGAAACTATGCGTATATCCTAAGGCACCACTAATGTTGCTGAACTTATTTTTAAAACCTGGAAATTGTTCCTCATCATCGACAAAGAGCTGTTTACCTTTGGTACGGACGAAATCGTAACGTAATCCCATATTAAAGGTGTTCTCGCCCCAGCTTTTCTTGGCATAACCAAATGCCCCCAGTTCGATCTGGTCATAAGCAGGGATCAAAAATTCAACGCCTTTATTGATGCTATGTTCCTGACTGGCGCTGAGACCAACAACATGCTGCCACCCGTTTCTTTCTGCCAGGTAGTATTTGGCATCCAATGAATAGGTATTCAGATCAAAAAATAAGGATGGTGTTGCTTCCTCCAGTTCGCGACGTTGATTTTTTTGGTAGCCCAGGTCCAGTTTTAGATTTCCTGAGCCGATCACAAAATTATTATTGAGCGCGAGCTTATAATGGCGGATATCCTGTTTCGGAAAATCCAATGTCCGGCTTTTGGATTCATTATATAAGGGATCCCCAGGTTCGGCATCGTAAAAACCAATGTTATTTTTGAGGTAGGAAAAATTAAGGTGTGAATATCCCCATTGTTTATTTAACCCCAGCATTCCACTAAAGCTGGTATTATTAAAACCACTATTGATATAGCGCCCAGCTGGTGTATTGTAGGCATGAGCATTTTGATAGGAGCCGCGTCCGCGCCATACAAATCCATTTTCATTGCCCGTGAGCATGAGCGAGTTGTTGGTCAGTCCGTTGTTGGTTGAGTAACTGGATAGCAGTTCACCTTTTATCTGACCGGCAGTGGGCACACTGGGTTCAAGGATATTGATGACACCACCGATGGCATCCGATCCGTACATCAGCGAAGCTGCACCCCGCAATACCTCTACCCGGTCTGGCTGATTTTGGTCGATCTCGATACCATGCTCATCCCCCCATTGTTGGCCCATTTGCTTGACACCATCATTGACGGTGACAACACGGTTATAACCGAGACCGCGGATGACGGGTTTGGAAATTCCCTGTCCCGTTGTAATCTGGCTTAGTCCGGGTACCTGACGTGCAAGTGCGTCGATCAAGTTTGTCGCACCACCCTGCAATTCGTCTTTGGAGATAACGGAGACAGAGGTGCTGTTTCGGCGGCTTTGTGAAGTGACAAGCGTACCTGTGACCACGACTTCATTTGTTTCGATAATACTTTCATTCAATGCAAAATCGACAGTCACATCTTCTGATGTCAGCTCTATCGTTTTGATCAGCGATTGGTAGCCAATAAAACGTACTTCGACGAGATAACGTCCACTCGAAGGAAGCGATTTGAAAGCATAATGTCCCTGTTGGTCAGAAGAGGTGCTCGAGCGCAGCTGGAGCAGCGAGATCGTCGCTCCGGCGATCGGTTGATTTGTCTTTGAATCTGTCACTCGACCAGATATGGTTGCAGCAGTAGCAGAAAATAGCAGGAAATAACAGACAAGCATGAGTACGCCGTCTTTAATTTTGAGTTTCATCTGTAAATATTTTTGTGCCATCGTAGATGGGCGTATCCGGCTGATATACGGATCACCTTATTGTTGAATATGAGGAAAATCTATTATGAAAACGGCAGCACTCATCGTTAAAACTTGATAAGGGAAGGCCAGTTTATCATAGATAGCATACAGCTGCTTTCCATAAAAACAGCTATTGTTGCATATTGGATGAATATCAACACATGGGAGGGCCGCGATTGCCCGATAGCAATGCCCTGACCATCTGGTCGCCGGGTACAAAAAGACCAAATACTATTTCCCGTTCGGGAAGCAAAAATTCGCTTTGGATGAAACTAAAGAGTAATTGCGGATGTGAATTTTGGTCGCAGATGGAGCATTTGGGATGGTCTGCATGATGTTTTTTCGAATTGCAGTCCACGATACTTAATACCGGTGGTTTATGGGAATGGGTATAGACAATGAACTGACCGATTAAAAAGGTCATTAAAAGCGTAAACGCTGCTAATTTGTTCAATGGAATACCGCGCACCTTGTTTTTTCTAAACTGTCGTCTTTGTAGACATATAATGGGCAAATATAAGTAAAAAAACAAATAAAGCAATGATGTTGCATTTATTTGTTTTGATTGGAAGGGAAATAAAAAAAATGTCTTTATGGATTCACATAAAAACATTTTTTTAGCACTTTATTTTTTGGATTGTACAAACTTTCCAATAATCTCATATTGATTTGCATCGAGACCTTGTACATCCTGTAATTTTACGATGCTATATAACGAATCGCTATAATAATCCAGCTTTTCATTGCTATCATACAGGGAGTTTGCAATCTTTTTATCGATATGGATATGCTTGACCTTTTCGTTGTTGCGATCAAATTCGATCCTGAGTTTTAGTATCTGCAGTTCTTCCTTTTTAGCGGTAAATTCCGTAACACAATCTACTGTTTTGAGATCATAGAGTGTGGGATCAAAATTTTTGCTGATATCTGCGGACTGGAATGCCGAAAGTTCATTTTTCCAGTTTACGATTTTTATTTCACGTTGTTCTTTTTCGCCGTCTTTATTGACAGATTTTAATACCGAAGGGTTGAGCTGCTGCAGGCGTTGCGCTTCGGCGCTGAAAAAAGAGTCTACTGAAAAAATATCCGTTGTCTTTTTCCTTTCTTTTTGTCCTGAGGTGGAGCTGCAGCTCCCAAAAAGCAGCGCACTTCCCACCAGTAGTGGAAGTGCGCTGCTTAAGTTTTTATATAAATTCTTATTCTGATACCAATACATTTCCTGTCATTTCAACGGGAATATCTACGCCCAAAAGTTTAAGAACGGTTGGAGCGATATCTCCCAATTTACCATCTGCGATTTTTTTGTAATGATCATCTATCAAGATGCATGGAACCAAATTCGTTGTATGTGCTGTATTTGGTGAGCCATCTTCATTGACCATAAATTCTGAATTGCCGTGGTCAGCCAGGATGATAAATGAATAGCCATTTTTCAATCCAGTTTCCACCACTGTTTTTGTGCATTGATCTACCGTTTCTACTGCTTTTACAACAGCCTCAAATACACCGGTATGGCCTACCATGTCCGGATTGGCAAAATTCAGGCAGATAAAGTCCGGCTGAAGAGTTTCCATATCATTGACGATGGCTTCGGTGATTCCGCTGGCAGACATTTCAGGTTGGAGGTCGTAAGTGGCTACTTTCGGTGAAGGCACCAAAAGACGGTTTTCACCTTCGAACTGTTGTTCACGGCCGCCGGAGAAGAAGAATGTCACGTGTGGATATTTTTCTGTTTCAGCGATACGGGTCTGTGTTTTATTGTTGGCTTCCAAAACTTCACCAAGTGTATTGGTCAGGTTGTCTTTTTGGAAGACAACGCGTACGTTTTGGAAAGTTTCATCATAGGCCGTCATGGTGACATAGTACAGGTTTAACGGAGCTAGATCATACTCAGGGAAAGCTTTTTGCGTCAGTGCAATGGTAATTTCACGCCCCCGGTCGGTTCTGAAATTGTAACAGAAGACGACATCACCTTCCTGGATTGTTGCTACTGCCGTACCATCAGCATTCACCAATGAGATCGGCTTAACGAACTCGTCAGTAACGCCGGCATCGTAAGATTTTTGAATGGAGGCAATCAAGTCATTGGATTTTTCGCCTTCGGCTTTCACCAATAGGTCGTAAGCCAGTTTAACGCGTTCCCATCTGTTATCACGGTCCATCGCATAATATCTACCGATGGCGGAAGCGAAGGTGCCTGAGGTTGTTTTTAGATATTCCTGTAGATCTTTGACATAGCTGATCCCGGAATTGGGGTCTGTATCGCGACCGTCGAGAAATGCGTGGATAAATACCTGGTCACTGTTTAGTCCGGCATGTTTTGCGGCGTCACAAAGACCTTTCAGGTGTTTGGTATGCGCATGCACACCACCATCGGAAAGCAAACCGATAAAGTGTACTTTTTTATTGTTTTCAAGTGCATATTTAAATGCATCCTGGATAACGATATCTGTATTGAATACGCCGTCATTTACGGCCTTGTGGATACGTCCTAGTTCCTGGTAGACAATTCTTCCGGCGCCAAGATTCATGTGACCGACCTCCGAGTTTCCCATCTGTCCGTCGGGAAGGCCTACGGCTTCACCGGAAGCTTCCAGACTTGAATTTGGGTATGTGTCCAATAAATGATCTAAAAATGGGGTATTTGCAGCTTCAACTGCATTTGATTTATCATGTTTTCCGTATCCTAGTCCGTCTAGGATCATGAGTGCAACTTTTTTCTTATTCATCGTATAACAAAGATAACCTTAATTTTAGAATCTATCAATGCATCTTTAAAATCTTCCCTTGTTTATATCTAATAATTTTATACGTTTGTGGCATAGTTTATGTTTGGTGTAAACTATGCTACCTAATAATTGATACATCTATTGTGGAAACTGTTCTATTTTATTCTGAGCTATATGAAACTTTTTAGCTATTGCGTATTTATATTTGTCTATAGTCTTTTTATACACACTGACGCCTCAGGGCATAATTCAAAAGATTTTAATGACTTAGCGCAGCCTGCTTTACAGGTCGGGGAATTGTCTTTGGGAAGTATTTCCGAAGAACTTAAAACCTATTTAAGGGAGGGAAATGCAAAGAATATAGCTAAATATTTTGGATCCAATCTGACCTTGTCTATTTTGGGTGAAAACGGTGTGTATACCAAGTACCAATCCGAGATTATGTTAGGCACATTTTTTAATCAACATAAACCCAAGACCGTTAAACTGACCCAGGCCAGCAATGCGAATAATGGTTATCAATACTTCACTTTTTCACTGGCGACCGAACAGGCAAACTACCGCGTATTTATTAAGATCGGAGCTGGATCCAATAATCAGTCCATCGAGGAACTTCGCGTCGATAAAAGTTAAGCCAGACACTATTTTTTTTATCATTCTATTTTCCGATTAAAAAATTATTCCACATCTTAGCCCAATAAATTGTATTTATGGAGAAGGAAATCAAGGACTATTTGGCGCAATTTGTAAAACAATCAGTCGCTGAAGATGTTGGGGATGGTGATCATACCTCATTATCCACGATTGCGGCAGGAGCGCAGGGTGAAGCGAAACTGATTGTGAAAGACGATGGCGTTTTGGCGGGTGTTGAAGTTGCCCTGGCGATCATCAGCTATATCGACGAGACCTTAGCCTGTGAAGTGTTTATTCAAGATGGGAGCGAGGTAAAAGTTGGTGATATAGCCTTTTTTGTGCGCGGGAATATCCGAAGTATTTTGCTGGCAGAACGTTTGGTGTTGAATGTAATGCAACGTATGAGTGGCATTGCGACGACAACCCGAAAATATGTAGATCTGTTAAAAGGTACAGGTACCCAAGTATTGGATACCCGCAAGACGACACCTTTACTCCGTGTATTGGAAAAGGAAGCTGTCAAAATCGGTGGGGGAACCAATCACCGTTTTGGTTTATTCGACATGATCCTGATCAAGGACAATCATGTGGATTATAGTGGCGGAATTGTACCTGCATTGACACGTGCAAACGAGTATCGAAAGAAATTAAATAAACCAATAGAAATAGAAATTGAGGTCCGAAATTTTGCGGAACTTGACGAAGTTCTTAACTTTGGCGAAGTGGACCGAATCATGTTGGATAATTTTTCACCTGCGGATGTGGCCGAAGCTGTTAAAATTATCGGTCATCGCTTTAAGACAGAAGCCTCTGGAGGAATAACATTTGAAACCATTCGGTCATATGCAGAGGCTGGAGTAGACTATATCTCGGTGGGCGCTTTGACACACAGTGTCAAGAGTTTGGATCTTAGTTTGAAGGCCAAATTATTATAAGAACTGATTTAATTTAATGATATCGATTTATTTAGTAATTGCAGTATTACTAGCTTATTTGTTTGGTTCTATACCTACAGCGGTTTGGTTGGGTCAAGCATTTTATGGCGTAGATGTTCGTGAGTATGGGAGTGGTAATGCTGGAGCGACTAACACCTTTCGCGTTTTAGGGCCGCGTGCCGGTTCCATCGTGATGTTTGTGGATATATTTAAGGGATGGACGGCGACAAATCTTGCTTACCTGATTGAGCTGGGGCAGAATACCAGTGATGTTCAGTTCGTTAATTTTCAGTTGGCACTAGGGGTGATTGCTGTGATCGGGCACCTATTTCCGGTGTTTGCAGGCTTTCGGGGAGGAAAAGGGGTCGCGACATTGTGCGGGATGATCCTTGCAATACATACACCTGCAGCTTTGGTCTGTGTGTCCGTATTTATTATTATCCTATTGACCACCCATTATGTGTCTTTAAGTTCGATATCTGCTGGATTTGCCTTTCCGTTTAGTTTGGCATTTATTTTTAAGACTACGATTCCTTCGGTATTACTGTATGGCATCGCGATCTGTATACTCTTATTGATTACCCATCAAAAGAATATTGAGCGTCTGCTAAAGGGACATGAATCCAAGATTTATCTGTTCAAGAAAAAATCGAAAGAAAAAGAATAGGCACAATAATTGTATCCTGTAAAACGGATTTTAATAGAATATTATGAAAGGCATATTTAAGTATTCGGCTATGGTTTTGGCCTGTGTTGCGCTAGCATCGGGGATGTCAGGTTGTGCAACTTCAGCGGTTACTGGAAAGAAATATTTGAAATTGGTCAGTGCTGACCAAGTGAATCAGCAGGCAGCATTAGCTTATAAAGATTTTTTATCGAAAAATAGTGCAAAGGTGATTACCGGTACAGCGGATGCAGCAATGGTGAAACGTGTGGGTAACCGATTGGCAACAGCGGTAAACCAATATCTGCAAAGCAAGGGTATAGCCAATAAATATAATTTCAACTGGGAATTTAACTTGGTGAAGAGCGACGATGTGAATGCTTGGTGTATGCCGGGCGGTAAAGTCGCTGTATATACAGGAATATTACAGGTAACGCGCACCGAAGCAGGTATGGCAACAGTAATGGGGCATGAAATTGCCCATGCTATTGAAGAGCATTCCGTGGCGCAGGCATCCAACCAGATGGCTTTACAAATGGGCGGGCAGATCCTGGGGTCAGCAGCGGGGATGACGGGTAGCAGCTCACTAGGTATTTTTAACAACCTATATGGTTTGGGGGGAAGCTTGGCACAGTTGAAATTCTCCCGAAGCGATGAGTCTTCTGCCGATCAGGCTGGGTTGATTATTATGGCGTTGGCCGGTTACGATCCGAATGAAGCCATTGGATTTTGGAAGCGTATGGCATCGGGCAGTCAAAAAGGTCAACCCGAGTTTTTGAGTACCCACCCGAGTGATGCCCGTCGTATTGCGGATATTGAGAAACAGATTCCAAATGCAATGCGGTATTACAAAAAGTAAAAACGTAATTTGATTATAATAGAAAGGGAGCATCTGTTATGCTCCCTTTTTTGTTTTCAGTTTATGCTATTTTATTTTATACACCTGCAATTGCATCAGAGATACCTAATACAACTCCAAGTATAAGACCCAGAAAATTAAATCCGATCGTGATAATAACGATGATCCCGATGAATTTATAATGCTTTTTTAGGGCATCGAGACAGAGTTCAAGCTGAATGCTGTCGCGGTTTTCTATTGCTTTTCTTGCTTTAGATCCGAAATTATACAAATAATAAATTGGGAGGCAGGAGAAAGCCAGCAGCAGTAAGTAAAGTACACCGAAGGTCGATATTGTACCGGCCGAGACATATTCACCCTGACCCAAAGATAAGGCACTGGCCCCAAAGATCAAGCTAATCATGGTGATGGCCGATATTCCGATAAAAATAAAACAGACAATAGCCAAAAAATTGGCCCATTTAGCTGCTGAAGCTAAGAAAGAAAGCCCTGCTGGAGACAGTTTAATGTCTGCGGGTTCGTGAAAAGAAGAATTTTGAATACCGACTTCCATGAAAAGAAAATTATAAAGGTGTGCGAATTTCTAAAAAGTTATCCGTTTTTAAAAACAGATTTTTAGAGAAAACCAATTCGCAGGGACAATAGTTTACAGTTTTAATACAAATCCTAGGTTAGTAGCGCCATTGCTACAAAAAAACGAGTTGATCAATAAAATGCTCGGTTGAGAGAAAGTTAGTGAATTTTTTTTAAAAAGCTTTCTTTATGATTGGAAGAATGTTGTTACAAATATGCTAGTTTGATGCAGTGTTGAAAACTATTTTGTTTGGATTTGATTCGTCGTTAATGGCCGTTTAAAAGATGTTATAACGTTTTTTTTGTGCAAAAATTGTGTGAAAGGCCTGCGATTTGTGGTCGAATAATAGAAACTAGATGTGTTGTAGTATGTTAAGTTTATATTAAGTCCTTTGTTATTTGAAATCTCTTAGTAATTTTGCTTAACATTTTTTAACAAATCACATTATATGAAAAGATCTTTACTCTTTTTCGCTCTTGTAATGGCCAGTTATGGTGCTGTACAAGCTCAGGTTACGACAAGTAGCGTTACAGGTATTGTAAAAGAGGCAAACGGCAGTGTTACTTCGGGAGCTACTATCAAAGCAACACACGTGCCATCGGGAACGGTTTATTCGGGTTCTTCAAACTCAGTAGGTCGTTTTAATTTACCAGCGATGCGTGTTGGTGGACCTTATAGAATAGAGGTAACCTACGTTGGGCAAAATCCTATTGTTTATAACGATGTTTATATACAATTAGGGCAACCTTATGTATTGAACAGTACTTTTGGAAGTGCCGAAACTGTTTTGGATGAGGTTGCTGTCACTAGGAAGGGAGGATCGAAAAACTTAAAAACTGGCGCTGAAACATCTATCTCCAGAAAGCAGATGGAAAATTTACCAACTGTTTCACGTTCAATAGAAGATTTTACGAGACTAACGCCACAAGCTGATGTTAAAGGAGGTTCTGTTTCTATTGGTGGAATGAATAATAGATTCAACCAATTTACTATTGATGGGGCTGTTACCAATGATGTATTTGGTCTTAATGCAAATGGATTAAATGGTGGTGGTAGCGGAACAAACCCAATTTCTTTGGATGCAATCGAACAAATGTCTGTGCAGGTCGCACCATTTGATGTACGTACAAGTGGTTTTGCAGGTGGTGGTATTTCAGCTGTTACTAAATCAGGTACAAATGAATTTCAAGGTTCTGTTTACCACTATTTCAGAAATCAAGATCTAACAGGGAAAACACCGAAGTCTTTGGTTAAAAATGCAGGAGAAAGAACTAAACTAGCAAATTTCTCCGAAAAAACATATGGTGTTCGTTTAGGCGGGCCTATTGTTAAAGATAAACTATTCTTCTTTGTAAATTACGAACATACCAAGAATAACACTCCCGAAAATTATCCCGTAGGATCATCGAGCTCCAATTTATTAGAAGCTGACGCGAAACGTATTTATGATATTGCATTGAGTAAATATGGTTATGACGCAGGTTCATACACAGACTTAGCGGATGAGAATACATCTAATAAAGTAATGACGCGTTTGGATTGGAATATTAATGAAAAGAATAAACTTTCTTTAAGATACAATTATGTGGACGGTGTTGACATGGGCAATACTCGGACACAGTCTTCTTTGACTTTTGGTAACGGTGCAATTTTAAAAGATTTTAAGTCGAATACGCTTACTTTGGAATTGAGTAGTCGAATTAATAATTCATTGGCGAATAGTTTTATCGCTGGTTATTCAAGAGTAAGAGATTCCAGAAGTTATAAAGGACAGTTATTTCCGAATGTAAGGATAAATACCACAAGGCAAGTTGATGTAAACGGAGACACTCAAACTTTAGCAGGTACCTATTATTTAGGCGTTGATCCGTATAGTAATATTAATCAGTTAGATCAGGATGTTTATACTTTGTCAAATAATCTGACTTGGTATAAAGGACTTCATACATTAACATTCGGTACGCACAATGAATTTTATAAGATGTATAATGCCTATACACAAAATTCGAATGGTGCATTTATATTTAGTAATTCCAAAGCAGGAGATATTAATCCTGAAACAGGCAATGTTTATACTGCGATCGAAAACTTTGAGAGAGGAATGGCAAGCAGTATGAACTATAGCTATAGTAATACTGAGGATCCTCGTCAGGGGGCCAAATTTAATGCATTACAGCTTGGATTTTATGTTCAAGACGAATACCAAATGCAAGATAATTTGAAGATAACGGCTGGTCTTCGTGTGGATATTCCAATTTATTTGGATAAACCTATGGAAAATACTGATTTTAATAACTCAATTTTAGCAAAGCAGTATAATGTACAGACTAATCGCATGCCTAGTGCTCCTTTGATGTTCTCTCCTCGAATTGGATTCAACTGGGATGTGAATAGAGACCGTTCAACCATTGTACGTGGAGGAATGGGTATTTTTACCTCACGCGTTCCTTTTGTTTGGGCAGCAGGTGCCTTTACACAAAGCGGTGCATTATTGGGCGGAAATAGCTTAGGTAATGGTACTGATGCCAATGTTCCATTTATCAGCGATGTTAATAAATTGCCTAAATATGATGGAGCGGTTACGCCATCAGGAAATATTACTGTACTTGATAAAAATTTGAAGCTGCCACAAATTGCTCGTTTTTCTGGAGGCGTAGATCAGGTGTTACCATATGGAATTAAAGGAACTTTGGAATTTATCTATTCAAAAAATTTAAGTGCATTCAATTTTAGAGATTTAAATCTCGAAAGACCTATTGGTACATTAGAAGGTGCAGATAATCGAATTGTTTATGACGCAAACAATAAAAACCGTCGTGTCTTAGATAATTATACAGAGGTTATTTATGTGAACAATGTTAATAAAGGTTATTCTTGGTCTACGACGGCTTCACTTTATAAAAGCTTCTTATTTGGTCTAGATGCATCGGTAGCCTATACATATACGGAAGCTAAAGATCTAATTTCAGGCACATCTTCTCAAAACCAATCCAATTGGTATAGAGTAGCGTCAGTTAATGGTTCAAATAATGTTACTCTTGCTCATAATCCATTTAGTACAGGGAGTCGCGTTATCGGATTTTTATCTTTCTCTAAAGAATATTTAAGACATTTAGGTACTTCAGTTTCCCTCGTTTACACCGGACAATCGGGCGCTAGATTTTCTTACTTAGCTGGTGGTAATCTAATTGGTTATGCTTCATCAACTGGAAACCAGTTTAATTTATTGTATATCCCAAGAAATGAATCTGAGATTACATTTGTGCAGAATGAAACTCAAACGCCACAACAACAATGGGAAGCTTTTAATAATTTCATTGAGTCAAATGATTATCTGAAATCAAGAAGAGGACAGTATGCGGAAAGAAATGGGGCAAGATCACCGTTCTCCCACAAATTTGACTTAAAGATTGTTCAAGACCTATTTACAAATATTGGAAATACTAAAAATAAACTTCAACTTTCGGTTGATATCATGAATGTTGGTAACTTATTAAATGGTAATTGGGGTAAGCAATATACAGGTGCTGGAAGTTTTTGGGATAATAGCTTTGTTCCTATTGCATTCGCTGGTTATGAAGGAACTACTAAAAAACCTACTTATAGGTTAAATGACACAAACAATAATACACCTTACTATGTTCAAGATATCTATTCAAGATGGTCTGCACAAGTAGGTATCCGTTATATCTTCAACTAATCCGAAGAACATATCTTAAGAAAAACCGTCCTAGATGATAGGGCGGTTTTTTTTATATGTTAAATTTTGTTTTTTTTGGGGATAATGAAGAAAAATAAGGTCGCCGTCGAATAAGCGGCGAAGCAGTTCCGAATGACTTTCGAAGATAGGATTAACAACTAGTACAAAATATCCTTCGCACTAACTTCCTATTTTCTTTGCTATTTTTCCTGGCCTTGTTCGCCCTTTGCCCCTCTTTTGGTTTACAGTTAGCCTACTGTTTACCTATTGTAGTAGGTCAACAGTAAGCTAACTGTAGGTCAATAGTAGGTGAAACTTAAAACGGAGCTAGGTAATTATAGATGGAAAGTGTATAGTTGAGTTCTGGGATACCTACATTGATTAATATTTATTTTGCTAATTATTTTAGTATTTTTAGCTAATTTTTATTATTTTTGCTTCATAACCAGTTTGTAATTATATGACCAGTTTAAAAAAGCATCTTGGGAAGTATGTTGATCCACGTACTGATTTCGGTTGGAAGTTTTATTTTGGAAGAGAGGAGAACAAAATTTTATTGATTGAATTTCTGAATAGCCTGTTTGAAGGAGAAAAGGTTGTGAAGGATCTACGCTATAAGACTGTGGAACATGATGGAGATCATGAGGACATACGCCGTGTAGTTTTTGATCTGCTCTGTATTAGCGATGATGGCAAGCATTTTATCGTTGAGATGCAGCAATTATTTCAAGAGTTCTTTAAGGATCGGGCTATTTATTATACCTCAAGACTGATCAATAAACAATTGACCCGCGGCAAGAAAGGTAACAGTTATTGCTTGCCTGAGGTGTATTTTATTGGCATTTTGGAATTTCGAATGGATGAAAGAAAAGGTTTCGAACATCCGGATATAGGTCATCCTTATTTCTATGATGTAGCGCTATGTGATAAAAATACACATGAAATATTTTACGATAAGCTGGGCTATAAAATGGTATCCTTACCTCTTTTTAATAAAACTCCCGAAGAGCTAGTTTCGGTCATGGATCAATGGTTGTATCTTCTTAAACATCTGAGTACCATGGATAAATTGCCGGCTTTTTTGGATAAGCGAATATTTGGCCTTATCTTTGAAATAGGAGAGATAGGTAAATTAACGGAGGAAGATCTGATGTCATACGAAGCAAGTTTAAAACATAAAAGAGATGCCGAAAGCGTTTTCAATTCGGCAATAAATACCGGACGTGAGGAAGGTCGAAAGGTTGGTCTTGAAGAAGGTCTAAAACTAGGACTTGCAGAAGGGAAAGCTAAAGGACTTGCAGAAGGGAAAGCTAAAGGACTTGCAGAAGGGAAAGCTAAAGGGCTTGCAGAAGGGAAAGCTAAAGGACTTGCAGAAGGGAAAGCTAAAGGACTTGCAGAAGGGAAAGTTAAAGGACTTGCAGAAGGAGAATATAAAAAGGCTATTGAACTTGCTCGTGCAATGAAGAAAGATGGTGTTCCTATCGAACAGATTATGCGCTACTCTGGCTTCTCTGCCAAAGAAATCGAAAAACTTTAATCATATAGTCAACTATTATCTAACAACCCGATTATTTTTTGATTATCGTCCGGTATTTATAATCTTTGTATAGATTATAATAAATAAATTATGGGAAGTTCCCACGAGCAGTCTCTAAGTATAGCGTTGCCAAATCCCATCCGGTATTTTCCCATGGGAGATCAGGCGCTCGTTCTCTCTTTTGGCGATACAATTTCCGAGATGGTCAATGCGCGTGTTCGTCAGGTTGCTACGCATATCGACAACTGGTCGCAGCCAGGAGTTATCGAGTATGTTCCGGCCTATACAACAATCACGATATACTATGATCCGCTGAAGATTTCCTATCAGGAGCTATTATCTGTGCTCCAGATGATTGTACAAGATATACCAGAGGATACAGAATATATAGGCAAAAAAAAGGAAATTCCTGTCTATTTCAACGGGGCTGATCTAGCTTATGTAGCCCAATATAACGGGTTGACAGAGGAAGAAGTTATCCGTTTACACAGTACCCCCGAATACCGGGTATATATGATCGGATTTGTTCCCGGATTTCCCTATTTGGGCGGTATGGACAGTCGGATCGCGACGCCACGAAAGGAGGTGCCCCGCTTGAAAATAGAAGCGGGTGCAGTGGGCATCGCGGGGGAACAGACTGGCGTTTACCCAATCGAAACTCCAGGTGGTTGGCAAATTATCGGACATACACCGCTACAATTATTTGATCTTAGCAAGGAGAGTCCCTCACTCCTTGAAATGGGCGATTGTGTACGCTTTGTTCCCATCACATATGATGAGTTTGTACTACTAAAAACAGAATCCTATGGGCATTAAGATCATCAAAGCGGGCATGTTGACGACCATACAGGACTTGGGACGCTATGGTCTACAGCGTTACGGTATGGCGGTTAGCGGAGCGATGGATAGCTATGCTTTACTTCTTGGTAACAGTATCCTGGGAAATGCAGACAACGAAGCCGCCATAGAATGTACTGTCCTTGGTCCTACCATTTATTTCGAACAGACACAACTTATCACAGTGACAGGGGCTAACCTGTCGCCCAAAGTTGATGGTCAGTCGTTGCCGATGTGGAAACCGGTCCTGATTGAGGCTGGCTCACTGTTGTCCTTCGGACGACCAAATTCGGGCTGCAGGGCTTATATCTGTTTTCAGGGTGGGCTTGATATCCCCGAATTGCTGGGCAGCAGGTCGACTTATAGTAAAGGACAAGTAGGTGGCTGGAAGGGAAGACCGCTTCAAGAGGGGGACCGTATCGCTTTCCGACATTGCTATAAGGGGAAAGATAGCTTGTTTCGCTGGAGCATGGATCCAAGCCTATACCCGGACCTCAGTACGAACGTCATCCGGGTAATGGATGGACCGCAATTGCCCTGCTTTGAAAGTGCAGCTCAAAAGAGCTTCTTTTCGGATGTATTCACCATCAGCAACAACTCGGACAGGATGGGCTATCGGCTAACATCCAAACGGCTTCGACTAACAGAACAAAAGGAACTGTTGTCAACGGCGGTGACCTTCGGGAGCATTCAGGTGCCGCCTGATGGCAATGCGATTGTCTTAATGGCTGACCATCCGACCACAGGCGGCTATCCGGTGATTGCACAGGTGGCCACAATAGACCTGCCACTTCTGGCTCAAAAAGGGCCAAATAATCGTATCAGCTTTGAACGGATTAGCCTGGATGAGGCGCATGACCTGCTGAAGAAACAGCATACGCAATTTAAAAAACTGAAACGTGCAATCGCATTGAAATATGAAAAAACAGCTTACCATAGATTTGAATTGTGACATGGGCGAGAGCTTTGGCCCTTGGAAAATGGGCGATGACGAGGCGGTCCTGCCTTATGTTTCCGCCGTAAATATTGCCTGTGGTTTTCATGCCGGGGATCCTTCGACAATGATGAAAACCATTCAGCTGGCCCTGAAATACAAGGTCAAAATAGGCGCCCATCCCGGTTTTCAGGATCTGGTAGGTTTTGGCAGACGTGAGATGCAGCTTACAGCGCGGGAAGTGTATGCGCTGGTCGTCTATCAGGTGGGGGCACTTGCTGCCTGTGCCAAAGTGCAACAGACAACATTGCAACATGTAAAACCGCATGGCGCGCTTTATAATATGGCGGCAAGAAAGCCTGAGCTGGCAGACGCCATTGCAGCTGCCGTCTATGATATAGACCCCCGACTCGTACTATATGGGCTCTCGGGAAGCGAACTCATCAGAGCTGGCAGAGCAAAGGGATTGAATGTTTATCGTGAGGTCTTTGCCGACCGCACTTACCAACAGGATGGCACATTGACCCCAAGGTCGGATAAACATGCCCTGATCCATGATCCTAAACAGGCCGCCGAGCAGGTGGTTGGTATGATTAAAACAGGAAAAGTTGTTTCCCTGCAAGGTACTACGGTCGATATCCAGGCCGATACCATCTGCCTGCATGGCGACGGCGAAGAGGCTGTCCAGTTTGTAAGGACAGTCAACCAGACCTTAAAAGACAATCAGATACTTATCCGATGAAACGAAAAAACACCTCAGCGCTTATTGGAGCGGCATTATTGATGGCGACATCGGCTATCGGTCCGGGATTCCTGACCCAGACCACGGTTTTTACCAAATCACTGGGCGCGAGCTTTGGATTCGTAATTCTGGTTTCGATCCTGATTGATATTGGGGTTCAGCTGAATATATGGCGTGTGATAGCGGTCTCGGAAATGAGGGCGCAGGATATCGCCAATAAATTGCTGCCCGGACTGGGGGGCTTTATTTCCTTGCTTATTATCCTCGGTGGACTGGCATTTAATATTGGTAACGTCGCTGGGGCTGGACTGGGACTGGAGGCGCTCTTTGGTGTTAATGTCATGACCGGAGCCTGCATTTCTGCATTGATCGCCATTGCTGTATTTATTAATAAGCAGATCGGAAAAGCCATGGACCGTTTTACGCAGCTTATGGGAGCAATTATGATATTGGCTTTTATTTACATCACGCTGATATCTTCGCCACCATTGGGCGAGGCGGTACTGCGTACGGTGGCTCCTGCAAAAATTGATTTTGTCTCCATCATTACACTGGTCGGAGGGACTGTCGGTGGCTATATCACTTTTGCGGGTGGTCATCGTCTGATTGATGCGGGGGTAAAGGGATTTGATGCTTTACCTACCGTCAATAGAAGTGCTGTCATGGGGATATCGGTTGCTTCGCTGGTCAGGGTATGTCTATTTTTGGCTGCGCTGGGTGTGCTGAGCCAGGGCTTGCTGATCGACGATGGCAATCCTACAGCTTCGGTCTTCCGGCTTGCAGCGGGCAATTTTGGTTATCGCCTGTTTGGCTTGGTGATGTTCGCTGCTTCGATTACCTCCATTATTGGTTCGGCTTATACTTCCGTTTCCTTTATAAAAACATTCAATGCACGGATCGCTAAAAATGAAAATTGGGTTATTATTGCCTTTATCTTGATTTCTACCATCATATTTGTTTTTGTAGGTAAACCTGTTCATTTATTGATTATCGCTGGTGCAGTCAATGGGATTATATTGCCCGTCTCGCTGACGGTGATGCTAATCGCTGCCTATAAACCGGCAATTGTCGGTGTATATAAACAACCGGTGATCCTCACGCTGATTGGCGTGATAATCGTTGTCTTAATGTCCTTTATGAGCCTGCGTGTGATGATGGATCTATAATTTTTTGGCTGTGCAACTGCAGATGTCAATATTTCCACCTAAATGACCGAAAATTACCCCTCGAAAAAGCAGCGGCATAACGATATTTGGTATAATAACTAAATATAAACCGAGCTGATGATATCTTTTATGAGGTCGATACTTTCGGGTATTGTTGTGTCTTTGGCACTATATGCTCCGGCACAGGACATAGATTTAAAAAGCTGGCCCGAAGAGGCCAATCCCATGACCATTGGCCGTTTGGTCGCACAGCGTTTTGTCGAAAGTCCACATAACAGCTTTAAACCGCCTGCACCGCCCAAATCTATTACTTATCCGGAAGTATGTACCTGGTATGGGGCATTGAAGTTTGCGGAAATCTCCCAGGACAAAGCGCTGCTCGATAAGCTGAAACAACGCTTTATGCCTTTTTTTGATACCGAGAAGCACCTGGTACCCCGCCCCTGGCATGTGGATTATGCGGTATTCGGAACGGTTCCCCTTGAACTTTACCAGCAGACAAAAAACAAAACTTTTCGCGGGATGGGGATGCGTTTTGCCGATGCGCAATGGAGTATTCCTATTGATTCACCTCAAACGGTGAAAGATGCTTACCAAAAGTTCTTGGACAAGGGACTGACCTGGCAGACCCGCTATTGGATCGATGATATGTATATGATCACCATGGTACAGTCAAAAGCTTTTCAGGTGACCGGGGAACGTAAATACATTGACCGGGCTGCCCATGAAATGCTCGTCTATCTTGATACCATCCAAAAGGAGAATGGACTATTCTATCATGCCCCGGATGCACCCTTCTTTTGGGGAAGGGGGAATGGCTGGATGGCGGCGGGGATGAGTGAGTTGTTGTCTTCCTTACCGGCCGATAACCCCAATAGACCGGCGATATTAACCGCTTACAAAAAAATGATGGCCAGCCTCAAAAAGTATCAGCGTGAAGATGGGCTGTGGGGCCAACTGATCGATAAACCGGAATCCTGGGTAGAAACTTCGGGGTCAGCCATGTTTACCTATGCGCTGATTACCGGCGTGCGGAACGGCTGGCTTGATGCCAGTGAGTATAGGCCTATCGCACGTAAGGCTTGGTTGGCTCTTGTTGGCTATATCAACGAACAAGGAGATATCGCCAATGTCTGTGAGGGTACCAACCGAAAAAATGATTATCAATATTATCTGGACCGAAAACAAAAGACGGGTGACATGCACGGGCAGGCGCCGTTACTTTGGTGTGTAAATGCGCTGTTAAAAAAATAAATGCTATGGAGAGAATCTTGATGATCTTTATGCTGTTGATCTGTACGCAGGCAAAGACGCAGCCTATTCAATGGAAAGAGCAGTATCCCGGTGTATGGAAAGGTACTTTTGGTCAGCCCGAGAAATATACCTTGCTGGGTGCTGCCGATAGTAAACCTCGCGCTGCCACACTTGAACAGCTGCAATCAACTGATTTTCCATTGCCGAAAATGGAAGTTCATGCCGAACTGATTGACGGGAAAACCTATGTGCGGATGCCCTTGACAAAAAATGAACAGATCTATGGATTAGGCCTGAATTTCCAAACTGTTCACCAACGCGGCAAGATACTTAACCTGCATGTGGACCACTATGGGGGCAAGGACAATGGCCGTACGCATGCCCCCGTTCCTTTTTATGTATCCTCCAAAGGGTATGGAGTGCTTGTTAATTCTGCGCAGTATCTGACCTATTACGTGGGTACAGGTGTGCGTAAAGATGCGAAGGAGCCGGTAGACGCCAAGGATCGCAATACCGATAAAAGCTGGAACTCACGGCCTTATTCAGATGCGGTAGAGATTTATATCCCGGCAGCAGGTGTGGAAATTTATGTTTTTGCAGGTATAAATCCCCTCGACGCAATTAAACGATACAATCTATTCTGCGGTGGCGGTGCATTGCCGCCACGATGGGGGCTGGGATTTACACAGCGGGTACAAAAACTCTATACGTCCGAAGAGGTGCTCAATGAAGCCGACCAGTTTGAAAAACATGGTTTCCCACTTGATTTCATTGGTCTTGAGCCCGGATGGCAGTCGCGGGCTTATCCATGTACATTTGAATGGGACAAAGGGCGTTTTCCGGATCCAGCTGCTTTGATCAAGAAATTGGCTACGAAGGGAATTCGTCTAAATCTCTGGACGAACCCGTATGTCTCACCAGAAGCGGGTATCAGCAAGGATATTGAACCTTATACAGGTTCCCATACCGTCTGGAATGGTACAGTGCCTGATTTGAATCATCCCCAAGCTAAGAAAATCCTCGCTAAACAATTCATGGATGCCCAGCTCAATATTGGCATCAGCGGTTATAAAATGGATGAAGTAGACGGCTACGATTATTATCTTTGGCCTGATATGGCCAAATTTCCGTCGGGTATCAGTGGTATCCAGATGCGGCAGACCTATGGTGTACTCGCACAGAAACTGACCGATAGCCTGTATAGAAGTCTGAATAAGCGAACCTTCGGACTGGTACGTGCATCGAATGCCGGAGCCAATAATTTGCCCTATGTCATCTACAATGACTATTACAGTCACCAGGATTTTATAACGGCATTGGTCAATAGTGGATTTTGCGGTGTACTATGGACGCCGGAAGTGCGAGGGTCGAAAACAGGGCAGGAGTGGCTACGCCGCTTTCAATCCGTTATCTTTTCACCAATGGCCATGATCAATGCTTGGTCCAGTGGGACAAAACCCTGGTCTTTTCCCGAAGTTGCTGATCAGGTGAAATATTATGCACAATTGCGGATGGAGCTAATGCCGTATTTATATTCCGAATTTGCAAAGTATCACTATGAGGGTACACCTCCTTTCAGGGCGATGGTACTGGAAGAAGGCTTCGAAGGGCAGGTGAAGGTGGCGCCGGGCAACCCAGACCTGGAAACAAATCCATATCTCGAAGCCGTCAACAGAGAAGTCAAGGATCAGTATATGTGTGGTGAATACATACTTGTCGCGCCCTTATTCGCTGGAGAGTCATCCCGAAAAGTGTTGTTGCCAAAAGGGAATTGGTATGATTTCTATACAGGGAAATATGTGGGCAATGGAGAAGAGATCGTTGCCGATCCGGGCACGGACCGCATACCGGTCTACGTCAAAGATGGCGGTATTATACCCATGATGGGTAGTCGTTTACACATGCCGCTCCCCAATGAAAAAGTTGATTTGACTATCCGTCATTATGGGCAGAAGGAGGGAAACTATCAGCTATATGATGATGACGGTGTGAGCTTTGACTATGAAAAAGGAAGCTATGCCTGGCGTAGGGTTCTGGTCAAAAAAAATGGAAAGGGGAGTCTGCGTGGAGAAATATCCAAACCGCAGCAAGGAAAACCAAATACGATCGGAAGTGTTCAATTTGAATTTATGACAAAATAGGAATATTAAAACCCCTTGTCACTGATGGTGGAAACGGGTGCTTTTTGGGATAAAATGACCATTTTTTACTGCTAAAAAGAACAAAATTTACCCCCTTTTACAAGAGGAAGTGCCCGATATTTGGGGAATAACGAATTATAAACAATAACCAAATAAGGAAATGAGGGTTAGTCTGTCATTAGCTTCGGTCAATAGCGAAGCCGGGACGAAATGGGAGCATGATGGCCCGAATTCCATCGTATAGTAAATAACCAATTAATAAAAATCTAACTTATGATGAAAAGTATCACAAAAATGGGGTGCTTTGTACTCTGCCTATTTTTAATAATGGGCAGTATGGGCTTCCCGCTATTTGCCCAGCAGAATATCCGGATTTCAGGCAAAGTGAGCAACAGTAAAGGCGATGCACTTCAAGGGGTGAGCGTCCGTATTAAAGGGAAGAGCCAGGGAACGAGCACAGATGCAGCCGGGAAGTATCAGCTTGAAGCTGCTCCTACTAACACGCTCGTGTTTAGTCAGGTTGGTATGAAAGAGGAGGAACGAGCCATCGGCGGTCAGCGACAGATAGATGTACAGCTGGTCGAAAGCGATAATGCCCTGGATGAGATCGTAGTCACCGGCTATGGTAGCGTCGCAAAAAAGCGGGATCTGACCGGAGCAATATCTTCTGTCAACGCAAAAAAAATCCAAGAAAGACAGCCCATAAACCTATTTGATGCCCTTCAAGGACAAGCTGCCGGTGTACTGATCGTCAACGATGGGGGCGGTGCTCCTGGGGCAACAGGATCCATACAGGTGCGGGGAACCTCAACGTTGAATGGTGGTAACGGGCCTTTGTATCTGGTCGACGGCGTTATCAATCCGGATGGCGCAAATATTAATCCTACGGATATCGAAAACATCGAAGTATTAAAAGATGCTGCATCTGCCTCAATCTATGGATCGCGCGCAGCAAATGGTGTTATTTTGATCACAACCAAGCGTGGTGCGGAAGGAAAACCTCTGATTAATGTCAATTATAACCACCTGTTTGGCCGTCTGGCGCATTATATTCCGGTGAGCAATTCGGCTGAAGTGCGCGAGTTTAGAAATATACAGGGACAAAATAGTAACATAGACTCGCTAAATCCAAGCTTTAATGCAGATAATGATCTTCAAAAATTGCTTCTCGGCAATCTTGCGCAAAAGAAAGAGATCAAGTTGAGTATCGGTGGTGGCCAAAAAAATCTTCGTTATTACAGCAGTTTAAATTATCTGGATGATAAGTCCATTATCCTGAATAGCTATGCAAAGCGTTTGCAGTCGCGGATCAATGTGGAGTATCAGGCCTCATCGAAACTGAGATACGCGAATAATATCTCCTTTGCCTGGCAAAAAGGTAATACCATTCCAATTGCCAACACGGTACGTGTCGTCATGGACAGGCCGGCCTATTCTCTGATTTATTATCCTGACGGATCCTTGACGAGTTATGTTGGATCGAAACGAAATCCGGTCGCCAATGCATTGTATGAACAAAATATTGACGAAACTTATTCGGGACAGTTTAATAACCAATTGGACTATCAGTTGACGAATGATCTAAAACTGACGGCTTTGTTTAATGCGCGGTTGGATAACTTGCAAAATACAGGCTTTTCACCTCGTTTTCTATCGGCCAATAAAGATCAGAACAGTGGGACGAATGAATTTACCAAGACCTTCTCCTGGGAATTCCAGACATTTGCCAACTATAACAAAACATTCGCGCAGGACCATAACGTATATGCCTTGTTGGGATTCAGCGCCGACCGTAGACGTTTCGATCGTTTCCATTCTGAGTATTTGAATAGTGTAAACGAAGAAGTCTTGGTCACATTCCCGGATTATCTGACCTCATCGAAGACGTATACATCGGCGACTGCAAATGCTACAGCTTCCCTATTCAGCAGAATTGGTTATAATTATAAGAGTCGTTACCTTCTACAAGCATCGTATAGAAGGGATGGGTCGTCCAGATTTGGACCGAGCAACAAGTGGGGGAATTTTTTCTCGGGATCAGCTGCCTGGCGTTTTTCTGACGAAAATTTTATGAAATGGGCCAAGCCAGCGTTGCAGGACGCAAAATTGAGATATAGTTTTGGTCAGCTCGGAAATGACAAAATAGGGGATTACGAATCTTATGCCAAAGTCGCATTTGGTGGAAATTATAATGGTGTGGGGGGAGCTTCAATGACCCCGACTTTAGGTAATTATTTGATCAAATGGGAAATGACCACGCAGAATAATGTGGGACTAGACCTTACCTTGCTTAATGGAAGATTGGGCTTCACCGCAGATTACTATGTGAAAACAACAACGGACTTGTTGTATCCCAGAGAGTTGCCAAAAGAAACCGGATACACCAAACTACAGGTGAATGTGGGATCGATCCGAACCCGGGGAATGGAGTTTGTGATTAATGCCCGACCGATCGTTCGATCAAATTTTAGCTGGGAAATCAACGGAAATATCTCTTTTGAACGAGGAAAAGTTGTGAAACTTGCCGATGGTATTCCTTTCTTTCCGGGAAATAAATGGTACCTCGAAGAAGGTGGACGCATCGGCAATTTTTATGGGTGGAAAAATTTAGGCGTATATGCTTGGGATGAATCCAATGCCTATAACGATAACTGGGATAAACTGACACTTGTACTTGACGATCAGGGAAAACCATTGTACCGCGACGGTAAACCTGTCTATACATCAGATGGACAAAATTATGAAGGAACGGTGCATCATCTGTATGCTCCGGACGGAAAGCTGAAAGGGGGAGATGCCGAGTGGCTCAACAACAAACGCGATAGTTTGATAAATGATGACGATCGTATGATTTTGGGTAATCCTACACCTGATTTCTACTTTGGTTTTATGCAAACCTTTACCTACAACCGTTTTTCTTTGAATGTCCTTTTTAATGGTGCAATCGGTGGAGAAGTGTATAATGCTTTGTTGCAACGGCAAAACTATCCTTCAAATACCGGAGCTGGATCACCGGATATGGTTTACAATGTATGGAGAAAACCCGGGGACGAAGCGAAATATCCCTACTATCCTGAAAGAAACAATCGAGGGAACATGAAGACCAATCAAAACAGTTTATACGTTGAAGATGCCTCATTTATTCGCTTAGCTAGTGCGCGTCTAGCTTATACCTTCAGTCCAACCGTGGCCAATAAATTGAAAATGAAGGGTATTACAACCTATATCTATGGAACAAATTTATTGACTTGGACAAATTACAGAGGTTATGACCCTGAATTCAGCACAACGAATCCGTTGACACCGGGTGAGGATGATGGTCGTTATCCCCGAAGGAGAGAGTTTGGTTTCGGTGTAAATGTTAACTTTTAGAAGCTCACAATTATGTATAAAATAAAAATTTTCGCAGCATTACTTTTTTTAGGCAGCCTGGGTAGCTGTAAAAAATTCTTGGATGAAAAGCCACTGGCCGACGGTACATTGGAGCAGCATTACAAAAATATGTACGATGTACAAGCTGCAATGGCCGGCATGTATAGTGCATTTCAGCTTGAAATGGTCGGGAAAGAACAGTATACCGAGAAATATCTTTATTGGGGAGAATATCGGTCCGATAATTTCGATCGCTTTATTAGCTATACCAAGGACTATGTCGATGAAATTGTATTGAACAGTATTACTCCTTCCAATGATTTTTCAGATTGGAGCGGTTTATACACTACTATTGGAAGAGCAAATAATAACATCAAATATATTCCGCAGGCAGCACAATTGGACAGTCGGATAACAACGGCAATGCAAAACGATTATTTAGCGCAGAGTTATGCACTCCGCGCCATGTCTTACTTTTATATTGTTCGTGTCTGGGGTGACGCACCGATCTGGTTAGAGCCATACGAGGATGTTCAAAAACCCGCTGAAAGGGCACGTGAACCGAAAGAAAAACTCCTAAAAGACGTCATTATTCCAGATCTGGAAAAAGCCTATTCGTTGATTACCAAAGACGCAAGAAGCCCCTTGTGGACAATCGGTGAAGCCGGAATATGTGCAATTATGGCCGATGTGTATATGTGGCAGGGAGATCATGAAAATGCGATAAAGTGGATGGAGAAATTATTCTTGGCAAAGTCGCCGACCAATGTCACTTATGCTGGTTTAAATGAAACCAATTTACAGGATGCGGCAACATGGAAGACCATCTTTACAAACCCATCGTCCAGTAAAGAGACCATATGGAGTATTCACTGGGATTATCTAAAGAATGGCTGCGCATGTATGCAAACCTCCTGGACGGCGAATAACAAACAAGTAATTGTGGATGAAGGAATTTGGACAAACTGGTTTTTGCCGCAGACGACAGCTACACCTAGTCCCGATATTCGGCCAAAACAAACATTGGATGTCTATTTTGGTATGCCCAGCAATAAACGGGATCGATTTATTAAATGGTATCCCACAGAAGCCAATCCCACTAAGGCAGACCCTTGGCCAGCAACGAATCAATTGCTTCCTGTTTATCTGACCATGTACCGACTGAGCGACATTTATCTACTGTATGCCGAAGCACTGAACGCAAGGGGCGATAAGGAAAAGGCCATTAAATACTTGAATTTTGTGCGCAAACGTGCTCAAGTTCCGGTGTATGATGTGAGCGCACCTGAATTAGCAACTGCTTATGGATTGGAAACTGCGATCTTGAAAGAACGACAGATGGAACTCTTTGGAGAAGGCAAGCGCTGGTTCGATTTGGTCAGAACAAATCGTGTCAAAGAAGTGATGGATCCTATTTTGAAACGTCGACAAGAGGATGCGGGAAATCTGGAAATGCCTGGATTCTTGGATCCTCAAAACCGGGCTTACTGGCCATTGAATAGAAATGTTTTAAACTCTAATAGTTTGTTGGTTCAAAATCCAGGGTACACAGATTAATGCGCGAATTTAGAAAAGGAAATTATGAAAAGAAATTTTAACATCAAGTGGATACAAGTCGGAGTGATGCTCCTGACTTTACTGACAACTGGCTGTTCCCTTTTTGATATGGAATTGCAGGAAAATTACGATTACAAGCATAAAACGCTGGATCCTAATATAGGCATTAGTGCGAAGAAGTTTTTAGAAAACCGTTCCTATGGAACTCCCGAAAATCCAACAGATACAGCCTTCAAATGGATGCGTATGGGTTTGGAATATGCCGGTATTGATCTGAATGAACTGGAAAAAGCAGATCGAACATTTATTTTTTTGCACAATGATGCCATTAAGATCTGGGATGCGAAGGCAAAAAAGGTAACGGGTGGACTCTTTTTTGATTTTCCTATCGTGACAGGAATAGATGGTACTGGAAAGCCACTGACAAAACCAGCGGCTAAATGGGAAGATTATAGCAAAGAGGACGTACGGAATTATTTTCTTTACCTTATCCTGCAAGGCAAATATAACTTTGCTGATCTGAGCATCAGCAATGTGAAGGCAAAAACTTTATTGCCGGCAAACACTGTAGCCAGTAAAGGATCGCTGCTCGGCTATATGAATGAGGGGAAAGGTTTTGATCAGGAGGGAGCCATGTATTTAAAGCTGGTGAACAATAGTGATCTGGCTCCGATTCAGATTAATGATAAAACAACCAATAGATCGGGGGGATATGGGGTTACGAATGGTGTGGTGCATGTTTACGGTGTAAAGGGAAACACCACTGTCTATCCTTTTATTTCCTTACAGTAAATTAAATACCTTCGATAAAACTTAAATATGAACGTAAAAAAAATGGTATTTGCTTCGCTCTCACTCCTATTGGTGATCGGGAGCAGCTGTGAGAAACCGGCAATGGTCAATATGCAATTAAATGGTGTCGCCTGTGTGCAATGTCATACCATTCAATCTGCGGCCGATCTGCAGGCCCTAAGTCTGCAGCCAGGGGATACGGTGATCATGAAATCGGGGCAATGGACAGACCAGGAATTGACCTTCGCCGCCCGGGGGACAAGCGAGCAACCTATCGTGCTGATGGCCGAGCAACCCGGTACAGTTATTCTGAAAGGTATGTCTTCCGTTAGTATAACGGGAAATTGGCTTGTGGTTAGTGGGCTGGTTTTTCAGAACGGATATACATCAGGTAAAAATGTCGTTGATTTCACCTCATCTTCATCAAATTGCCGGTTTACAAATAGTGTTATTGTGGATTACAATCCATCTACGGCAACCACGGACTACCGCTGGGTTTCGATCAATGGATCTAATCACCGTGTTGACCATTGCTATCTCAAAGGAAAATCCCATCAGGGCCCTACGATGGTGGTCTGGGGAACAAACAAAATCATGAAGCACCGGATTGACCATAATTTTTTTGGGGAGCGAGCAGAACTGCCCAACAACGGTGGCGAAACCATTCGTATCGGAACGAGTGACTGGTCCATGACCAATGCATATACGACGATCGAGGATAATATCTTTCAGCGTTGCAATGGTGAGATGGAAATTATCTCAAACAAAATGGGAGCGGATACCATTCGCAATAATTTCTTCCACGAGAGTCAGGGGACGTTGTGCCTGAGACATGGAAACGGTTCTGCCGTCTATGGAAATTATTTTGTCGGTAATGGTAATAGCGCCGCCGGGGGAATCCGTGTCATCGGCGAGGATCATATTGTTTATAATAATTATTTCCAGAATATGGCGGGAACAGGACAAAAAGCACCCTTGGTTTTAATGGACGGAGTACCTAATTCACCATTAAGCGGTTACTATCAAGTAAAACGGGTGAAAGTTGTTGCCAATACCATGATTAACTGTAAACAGTCATTTGATATCGGTTCGGGAAAGGGGGGGAACAACCGTACCTTGCCGCCGGCAGACGGGCATATCGCCAATAATGTGGTGTCGCAATCTGCGCAGTCCGCGATGTTAACGTTTACCGATCAACCGGTCAATTTTGTTTATCAGGGAAACATTGTATTTGACGTGCCAACAAGTCAGCAGCTTCCGGCTGGATTTACACGTCAGAATCCACAATATACATTGACAACTGACGGAATCTATGAGCCCACCAGTACCAGTCCGGTGTTGGGTGCTTTTGTTGGTAATTATCCTTTTGCTGCCGCAGCAGATGCTGGAGCTCCGAAATTGGATAGCAAACATCGGGATTTATTGAAAGCACAGAATATCGGTCCGGGATTTATGACGGGATTAGGGAATAGTTTGATCATTAATCCTTAAATGATCCTAGACATTTTCCCCCACTTTTTTCCTTTGTGCAAGGGAATTTAACTTGGTGGATTTTGCGGGATGGATTTGTCAATCCGCGCTGCATCATTGCATTTTCCCCATCTAAAAGTATGAAACAAACCGATGACTGTTTGGTTTTTCCACGTGGGGAAATCAAACAGTCAGTCGACTGGACGAAAAACTCTCCCGACTGCACCAATTAGCCGGGAGGGTTTTTCGTCCAGTTACCCGAGAAAATGAGACAAACACCCGCTCGTTTCATTTTTCCGCGTGGAGAAATCAAAGTTCCATTGCTTTGTTTGTAGCAGTCATAGGACTTAGTGAATATTCCATGCGACTGAATCGCAATCTTACTGTGCGAAACCAATCAGTTACTATACTTTTTGACAGGTTTTGGAGAATTCTTTTTTCGGTATTCTTTATAATTTCCATGTTTTTCGTATTCCAGTGTACCTTCCTGACAGTAGCTGCTGAGATAAACAGAAAATTTATTGCTTTGCTCTTTGTTGGCATTCAGCTGTTGGATGATATCAGAAACACGACGGGGGATTTCGAAAAAATTGGAATTGTAAACAAGATCATCCAGTTCTTTCGTCAGTTCAATACGACGCTTTGACTCAGGAGGAATATTGTAGAGCGGTGTTAAATCTATTTCTTTTTTGAATATGGTATGTGGTTGAATTTTTAAAGCGCGACAGATCAGGATAAAGTTGTTCAGTGAGACGCCTTTTCCTTTTTCAGCAGCTGCTATTGTATTGGTGGTTAATCCCGTCATATTGGCTACATCTTTCAGGGTGTAGTATATTTTTTCACGTTGAATGCGCAATTGCTCGCCAATTTCCTCCAGTATATGCTCATTGATATCTCCCATATACAAATGGAAAACTTATTTGCGCATTTTTAAAATAATAATATTCGTATTTTATTTGCGCAAATAAATATTTGTTTTTATATTTGTTTCAACGAAAGCCGATAACTAAATATGAAGGACAGCGGTAACCTTGGAGGTGAGGTGTTAAACTATTGTTGTACGACTAAAATCTAATGAATGAGAAAATTAAGTGTTAAAAATATCGCGAAGTCACGGAAATAAAATTGATTTCTATTTTATAGACTCGTATCTAGCATCCTATGTTGATAACCCCTATTATTGACGTGTAACTGCCATTCAAAGCATAGGATTAATAAAAAATAAAATTTTTTGAATCGTTGAAATAGACTCTTTATTGAGTTTATTGAAAAACTGTTTTTGCGCAAAAATAAAATAATTATTTTGCGTGAGGGATGTTCTTTGACTTATTGGTATTGAAAAAGGAGAATATAAAAATATAGGCTGATCGGCTGCTTTGCTGATCGGTTTGATTATGATAGGAGGCATCTTGTAATGCCGTAGGGTGAGCGCAATGGCGACTCACTAAATACCTTTTTTTCATAAGGTGTTGATGATCTTAATGTGTAAGGTATATGTAACTGTCACGCTCCGCGTACGAAGACTCAGAATGTAGGGTATAAGCAACCTATTGCCTTGTTCCGAATGCTAATGGCCTAATGTTAATGATCTCAAAATGTAGGGTATATGCAACACCAATGCTTTGTAACTGTTTTGAGGGGCTGATGTTGATGAGCTCAAAATGTAGGGTATACACAACAGAGTCTTGCGCCTGCATTTTGTGCGACCAGAAGTTGACGATATTAAAATGAAGGGTAGACACAACGTCGCGTAGTTTCTCACAATCAATCATTTAGATGTCGATGATTTCAAAGTTTAGGGTATACACAACGGCAAACTTTTCGTCGAAGACAAATTTCTAGATGTTAATGATCTCAAAATGAATGGTATACGCAACTGAAATGCCATCCAAACGTTCGTCTGGCGTGATGATGATCTCAAAATGTGGGGTATGTACAACTAAAAGTCGCGTTGGCCCATGAGGAAAGAAGATGTTAAAGATCTCAAAAAGTAGGGTACAGGCTATTGACACATGGGTTATTACCGTAATTCCCTTGTATAGTACTTGAAAAGTATAAAAATTTTCAAAATTATATATTGAGGCATCTTGTTATGCCGTAGGGTGAGCGCAATGGCGACTCACTAAATACCCTTTTTTTAAAATATATTGAATCATTGATTTATGCTTTTAATGATCACAATATGTAGGGTATAATCAACTAGTTTTTCTATAATAATTGATGCTGTTTTTTAATGACCACAAATTATAGGGTACACACAACTGTTATATTTGCGTGTAAGATAGATTTCAATACCAATAAGTTTTTATAACCGAATAACAATTTGCACTTACCCGGCTTCGGTTTCCATAAAATCCGTCAAGTTCCGCCGGAGCTGCGGTAAGTAATTTTTCGTCTGCTAACCATAAAAACGAATTATGAAACTACTTTTACTAAACAAGGACATTAAAACTGCCATTGAACACCTGCACAATGGTCATGAAAAAGGACTTAAATTTTTTTACCAAAAATTCTATGAACATTTTCTTTTTCGTGCCCACCGTGCAACCGATGATGAATGTACGGGCGAAAGTATTGCGCAGGAAGCATTTCTAAGGCTTTGGCTGTTCCGTGAAAATGTGCACTCCGAAACGGAGATCTTCGACTTTTTGAAAGCCCAAGTGAAGTCTGCCATTCAGGCTTTTTATCAGAAATCGCGCAATAGGTTTCACCGAAGCTTACTCCGCCTCGACAGCATCGAAGACTATCAGGAATTTATGCTGGGTTATGAACTGGAAGAGGAAAGCGAAGACGATCTGCTCTATATCGAGCAACTGGAACTGGAAAAGAAAAAGAAAATGGATCAGATCAATGCCATCCTACCAAACCTCAACAGCGATCAACAGCTCTTTATCCGCCTTTGCCTCAAATATAGTTTTAACTATGAACGTATCGCTTACTATATGGGGAATATCTCTGATTATGAAGTTAGCCTACAAATAGAGAAAACAATCGAATACCTGCGTTCCATCATTCATAGTGAAGAGAAAATGCAGCTGATGGCTAAACCTGTTGAATTTAAATTAAATGATGAAATGACCGAAGAAGAAGCGGAGGTCTTCCGCATGCGCTATGAATTGCAGTATTCCTTTGACAAGATTTCAGAAGCTTTACAATTGGATGGGGGACAGGTGCGGACATTATTTGTTAATGCACATGCAAAAATTAAATCTGCTAAGAAAACGGCATAAAAAATATAAAAAGATATGGCAGCTGATACAATGGTATTGACCCGCAAAATACAGGTTTTTGTGGATTGTGACGATAAAGAAAAACGATCAGAGTATTTTAAACAGCTCTTTGAATGGCAGGATCTTGTTTTCCGTGGTGCCAATATGGTCATCACCCACCAATATGTACAAGAGAATCTCAAAGATCTGATTTACCTACAAGAAGATGTGAAAATTAAACTGGCCGATCAGGCAAAAGATCCAGAAGGTGTCTTGAATACTTCACGGATGAATACAACGTATCGCCTGTTGTCCAGTTATTTTAAGGGACGAATTCCTACGGACATTCTATCACAGATAAACACGTCGTTAATCAAATATTTTCAGGCGGATCGTCTCTCGTACTGGAAAGGTGAGAAATCACTCCGCAATTATAAAAAAGACATGCCTATTCCTTTTTCCGGTAGACAAATTAACTTGAGTAAAGATGAGAATAATAGAGATTTTAAATTCACACTATTCAAAATACCTTTTCGGACCTACCTCGGTAAAGACCGATCGGATAAAAGGGTATTGCTCCAACGTGCATTGGTCGGACAAATTAAAGTCTGCAGCAGCGCAATCAAAATTGTTAAAGGTAAGATCTTTCTACTGCTGGCCCTGGAACTTCCCAAAAAGATCCAAGAATTGAAAGATAACATTATTGCCGAAGCGTCGCTTTCTATTGAACACCCGATAGCAGTGACCATCGGTAAGGAGTCCTTTCAGATCGGTAACAAGGAAGAGTTTACTTACCGCCGTATGGCCATTCAAGCAGCACGGCATCGTTTGCAGAAGGCTGCCGCATTTGATAAAGGTGGACGTGGACGTAAGCGAAAAATGAAAAGCTTGGAACATTACAATGAAAAGGAAAAAAATTATGTAGACACAAAACTGCACCTGTATAGCCGCAGGTTAATTGAGCTATGCGTCAAAGCACAAGCGGGTACGCTCTTACTGGTCAACCAATCCAACAAGGAAGAAATTGCCAAAGGTGATGAATTCTTGTTGCGAAACTGGAGCTACTATGGCCTGATCGAAAAGATTAAATACAAGGCTAAAATGGTAGGCATCAACATGATTATCGAATAAATCAATCTAATTTTTTTCCTCTATAATATTCATTCCAGCTATCCTTCGCATACCCTTTACCCAGATATTTAAATGTGAAGGCAGTCGCATCTTTTATCTCCTGGCCATAATAATAGACTTTCCAACTGTCCTTGCTGTATCCGTCGCCAAGAAGAACAAAACTTGGAGCGGATACATCTTTTATTTGATTGCCTCTATAATAGACGTTCCAACTGTCTTTGGCATATCCTTCATCCAGTATTTTAAAGCTGGGTGCAGAGACATCTTTAATCTTAATGCCACGATAATAGGCATTCCAGCTATCTTTCGCATACCCCCAACCAAGTGACTGGAAAGAATGTGGCGATACATCTTTGATCTTGATACCACGATAATAGGCATTCCAGTTGTCTCTTGCATAAGCATTACCAAGGTCTTTGAAAGATCGTGCATCAACATCTTCGACCATCCTATCCCTGTAGAAAATCCGGTTGCCTATGTTGACATAATCGTTTTCTCTGTCGTGCCGAAAGGTCGTCTGAGACGTGGATCTTTTATTGTCCCCAATGTGTTGAGCAATACTTTTCTCCATTATACATAGCAATGCAAAGGAAATAACAAACATATTTTTTAAGTGGATAAAGGCCATAATTTAATCTGTTTTATAATATAATATTTATATTGAGTCTTTACTTTATGACCAAGATAATTCACCGAAGGTTTAATCATTCTGTCACTTAATTTTTAATAATATTCATCCATTTCAAAGAAGTGATTTTGGAATGTTCATATTTTTTTGTATATTGCTGGTTATGAGTTTTAAAGAAAAATTAGAGAACTGGCGCACGTCAATCAATCGCGCTGGTAGTGGTGAGGAATTGTATATTTTGCTTTTGAACTACAAAAAGTTTATCAATAAAAATTGGATGGACGATTTTGGCGATCCGGGTAACTGGAAATCAGAGCTAAATCAGGTCATCAGCAAAGTAAGAAAGAAAGTGGATGTCGCAGACATTCGAAATTGTGAGGATCTGTCGTCCTATCAGGACGATGCCCGGCAGACTGCACATTCGCTCAATCATACTTTAAAATATCACCACTCATTGACAAAAGGGTAGGCTAGGCCTACCTTTTTTTTGATCCGCCGACCCTCCTTCGCCTAACTTATTTGCAGTTGAATGGCTTCTTGGTTTTTTAATATATTTTAATGTAGTTATAATACAGTGAGTTATTACACTATGTTATTCAATTTATTTCAAAAATTATTTGGACGGAATAAATACATTTTATACATTTGATCAATAACTAGTATAGAGTAGTATAGTATAGTTGTTTTAAGGGGACCACTATTCTATTTTAAATCTGATATAATAACCAATAATAACCATCTAATCTATGTTTGTGAATTCTATTAACTTTATTAAAAAAGCAGGGCTATTCCTACTTTTCATTGCTTTGGCAATGAATAAAGGATATGCTCAGGCACAGCTTCGGAAGCTTACAGGAACTGTTGTTGATACTTTGGGAGCGGGAATTGCCGGTGTGAGCATTGTAGCCACGGAGGGGAAGACCGGGGCGACAAAAACCGATACGCAGGGAAGGTTTCAACTGGATGTTGCCGATGGAAATGTACTCAAATTTTCTATTGTGGGTTATCAGCAGCAACTCTTGACAGTGCGTCCCAATCAGCTTACTGTAACAATACAGATGAAGTCGACAAGTAACGAAATTGGCGAAGTTGTTGTCACAGCAATGGGCCAAAAGCAGCGACGGGAAGCAATTGTTGGTGCTGTGACTTCCGTTAGGCCGAGTGATCTAAAGGTGCCGGCGAGTAATCTGACCAATGCGTTGGCGGGAAAAGTAGCTGGTGTAATTGCATTTCAGCCGAGTGGCCAACCGGGACAGGATAATTCAAATTTCTTTATCCGCGGTGTTACAACCTTTGGCTATAAAAGAGATCCTTTGATTTTGATTGATAACGTCGAGATGACGAGTTCAGATCTGGCCCGGTTACAGGTTGATGATATCGAAAGTTTTTCGATTTTGAAAGATGCAAGTTCTACGGCTTTATATGGGGCTCGGGGAGGTAATGGTGTTATTCTTGTAAAGACAAAAGAGGGTAAGAGCGGGAGAGCTAAAATAGATGTCAGGTTAGAACGTTCCGCATCGGAATCTGTTAAGAATTTGCAGCTTGCGGATCCGATTACCTATATGAAGTTGTACAATGAAGCGACCTTGACGCGAAACCCGTCAGCGGTACCACTTTATACGCCCAACAAAATTATGAACACACAGGCCTCCATGGAGGGAGCGGCAGGGAGCAATCCATTCGTCTATCCTGCCGTAAACTGGATGGATATGCTGTTTAAAAAACGTACAAGTACCGAGCGGGCTAATCTGAATGTTTCTGGCGGAGGCGACGTCGCCCGATATTATATCGCTGGTTCATATTCGAACGATGCCGGAATTTTGAGGACGGATATCAGAAATAACAATAATAACAACGTGAGCTTTAAAAACTATCAGCTCCGTTCCAATGTCAATATTGATTTGACCAAAAGCACAGAACTCGTTGTTCGTCTTTCTGGAAATTTTAATGAGTATAGAGGACCGATGACCAATGATCCCTCTTTTGCTACCGATCTCTATAATATTGCGATGCATACTAGCCCAGTGGATTTTCCGGCCTTTTATGAACCCGATGCTGCTAATGCCGGCGTACAGCATATCCTTTTTGGAAATAATACCGACGCAACTGTTTTGCCCGATGGGAGTACATTACCTTCATCATCGACGGATGTAAAGAACATAAACCCTTATGCTGCTTTACTCCGGGGTAACAGAAGATTTTCGGAATCCAGAATGCTGGCCCAATTGGAGCTGAATCAAAAATTGGATTTTATTACAAAAGGTCTGAATTTCAGAAGTATATTTAGCACGAATAGATATGCGCGATTTGAGTCCCAACTGGCTTATGCACCTTATTTTTACAATGTAAAATCCTACGATAAAGCCAGTAACCAATATACTTTGAACTGGATAAATAATAAACCGGACCAGGCGCGGGAGTATTTGAATTATTATGCCGGAGAGAGCACACTCAATACATTTTTATATTTACAGGGTGTATTGGATTATGCAGCTGACTTGAATGAAAATCACAACATTAGTGCAGCGCTGATAGGAACACAACAGCAGCAGTTAAATGCGAATGCGAAGACTTTGTTCACCTCTCTGCCGTATCGAAATTTAGGCTTATCCGGACGTGCGACCTATGCCTACAAAAGTAGGTATTTCCTGGAGTTCAACTTCGGTTATAACGGTTCTGAACGCTTCTCGGAAAATCATAGATATGGGTTTTTTCCGACAATGGGGGCATCATGGATTATATCTGATGAAAAGTTCTATGGCCATTTTTCCAATGTGATCAACCGAATGAAACTAAGAGGTAGCTACGGTTTGGTAGGAAATGATGCAATTAGTGACCGAAGATTTTTCTATCTATCTGATGTAAACTTAAACGGTGGCAATCCTGCATACTTTGGAATAAATAATGGCTACTCGCATAATGGTGTAACAATCAATAACTATGAAAATAGAGATGTAACATGGGAAATTTCGAGACAGATCAATTTGGGATTGGAGCTCACCTTCCTGAAAAATATTAAGCTGATTACCGAGGTCTATAAAAACTATAAATCTGATATTCTCCAAGATCGTGCTAACATTCCGACAACAATGGGTTTAGAGGCAGGTATAAACGCAAATATTGGAAAGGTGGAGTCTCAGGGAATTGAATTCTCCTTGGACGGAAAACACAACTTTAGCAATGACCTTTGGATCTCCTCCATTGCAAATTTTACTTTCGCCAAAAACAAATATACCCAGTATGAAGAACCTGATTACAATGAAAAATATAGACTGCATACCGGTGTGGCGATAAATAGAAATTATGGTTATATCGCCGAGCGCTTATTTGTCGATGATACAGAAGCACAGAATTCACCGACTCAAATTTTCAGTAGCAATGGAATCGCACCGAGAGGTGGTGATATTAAATATCGCGACTTAAATGGGGATGGCGTTGTTGATGGTAAGGATCAAACTTGGTTCGGTAACCCTACAGTACCGGAGATCGTGTATGGTTTCGGTTTATCCTCAGGATATAAGAATTTTGATCTTAGCGTATTTTTTCAGGGACAGGCACGGGTGTCTTTCGTTATCGATCCAGCACGGACAAGTCCATTTATCAAAAGTCCTGACTCCTGGTTACCGGGAAATACGCAGGTGATCCAACAGTATGCAGATGACCATTGGTCTGAAGATAACCAAAATCTATATGCCTTATACCCAAGATTGGGTACAAATGGTGCGGAGATAGAAAATAACCGCCAAAATAGCACATGGTGGCTGCGTGACGGTAGTTTTATCCGTATGAAATCCTTAGAGTTTGGCTATAGATTCCCAATAAAATTACTTAACAGGATTAAAGTCAGGAATTTGCGTATCTATTTTAGTGGACTGAATCTATTGACCTGGAGCCCCTTCAAAATGTGGGATCCCGAGCTGGGAGGAAATGGATTTGCCTATCCGCTACAGAAAGTGTATAACCTCGGTATTAACCTGGGTATATAAATCTTTTATTATAATGAATCAACACATGAAGACATCATATTCAAAATTTTTATACATGGCTGTCCTGATTATCTCGACTGTGTCATGTAAGAAGTACCTGAATGTTACACCGGACAATGTCGGTACAATAGATTACGCTTTTAGAAATCGTAACGAGGCTGAAAATTATCTATTCACCTGCTACTCAACGCTACAACAGATGAATACGCCTTGGCTAGACGCTGGTTTTTCTACTTCCGGGGAGATAATCTATCCTGCGCCCAATGAAATAAATGACAATCAAGGACTTAATCCCGTAGGGTTTAATATCATGAGAGGTACGCAGAATGCGGGAAAACCAGGACTGAATTATTGGGATGGCACCGAGGGAGGGCAAGCTATTTTTAAAGCAATAAGACGTTGCAACACGATGCTTGAGAACATTGATAAGCCCATAGACCTCGGTGAATCGGAAAAGAAAAGATGGATTGCGGAAACGAAGTTTCTGAAAGCTTATTATCATTTCTACCTGTTTAGAATGTATGGGCCTATTCCTATTATTGATGTCAACCTTCCAATAAATAGTTCGATCGAAGACGTTAAAGTGAAACGGGCACCAGTAGATTCGGTCGTGAACTACATGGTGCGTTTAATTGATGAAGCTATTCCAAACCTGCCTATTCAGATCCAGAATCCACAACTGGAATTGGGGCGGATCACAGGACTTATAGCACTTTCCGTCAAAGCACAGATTTTAACAACTGCTGCTAGTCCATTATTTAATGGAAATCCTGATTACATTGGCTTTAGCAATAAAGACGGACAACCTCTGTTTAATCAGGCAAAAGATAACACCAAATGGGACCGTGCGGCCCAAGCTTGTTCCGAAGCGCTCAATGCTTGCCTTGCCAATGGTCTGCGTTTGCACACGTTCACACCAACAGCAGCGATGCCCGCAAATCTTCCAAAAGAATTAAAGGATGTTTTGACCATGCAAACTGCCATTACTGAAAAATGGGAATTGAACACTGAATTAATATGGGGCTTGAATCCTGTCTTTGGGTTTGGCCTACAAGAACGTTTTATGCCACGTCTATCTGCTGCTTCAGCGACCAATTTAAGTAGTGCTCAAGGCACGCTTTCTGTTCCGATTGCTCAGCAGGAGCTATTTTATACAGCCAATGGACTCCCAATTGAGGAAGACAAAACTTGGGATTATAGGAATAGGTATGCCCTGAAAACAGCAACAGCTACCGATCAATATCATGTACACAATGGTTATGAAACTGTCGCAGCCCATTTCAAGCGTGAGCCTCGGTTCTATGCTGCGATAGCTTTTGATGGCGGTGTATGGTATGGAAATGGTGAATTAAATAATCCTACAAATGCATTTTATGTGCAGGCGAAAGGAACGACAAGTTATGCCGGACCTAAAGATCAATCACATACCAATATCACTGGGTATTGGGTCAAAAAGTTGGTGAATTATCTGACGGTGTATGGTACCCAGATGACTTATGAAAATTTTCATTTTCCGTTGATGCGGCTTTCCGATCTCTATTTGATGTATGCGGAGGCGCTAAATGAACAGGGTAAAAACTATAGTGAAGTATTGCCTTACATTGATATTGTCAGGGCCAGAGCCAATATACCTGCTATCGAGGACGCGTATACGCCCGCCTTGTCTACTAACCCATCAAAATATACGACACAATCTGGCCTACGTCAGATCATTCATCAGGAACGAAGAATCGAACTTGCCTTTGAATGTGTGCCAGGATGGGATTTGCGTCGCTGGAAGGAATTGCAGGGCGTTATGAGTAAGCCTATACAAGGCTGGAATATATACAATGAGCAATCCGTCAATTATTACCGACCATTGACCTTATTCGTTCCGGTATTTAGTACGAAGAACTATTTGTGGCCAATTAATTCGGATAATTTTCCTGTAAATAATAATCTGGTTCAGAATCCTTTGTGGTAATAGTAAACTTAGTTATGATAAATATAAAAAAATATACTCTCCCTTTATTTCTCCTTATAATGGTATCTATTATAAGCGGCTGTAAGAAAAACAACGGCTTTAACATTGTTATTTCGGAGGATACGAGCAAGCCTTTGCCTGTTAGTAATGTTAAGGTTGATAACTTTACAGGCGGAGCCAATATTACCTATAATCTACCCAATTCGCCAAACATATTATATGTGTTAGCTAAATATAGGGTGAACGACAATCTCGTTAGGGAAACTAAGTCTTCTTATTATAAAGATACAGTGGTTGTGGAAGGGTTTGCAAAAGAAAAACCTTATGAGGTTACGTTATACACCGTAACTAGAGCTAATGTGATGTCAGATCCTGTTACTGTTACCGTAAATCCGAAGATACCCGCTTATCTCGAAACTCGTCCATCACTTGTGTTGTCACCAGATTTTTCCGGAGTTAATATTACAGGCAATAATCCGTCGGGCAAGCAGATCAGTATCGTTTTGTTAAGTTTCAATAAGAATACTGGTCTAATGGAAATCGAAGACCAGTTTGTTACTAAAAACACTAAAATAGATCATTCGGTATTTGGATTTAATGCCGTTGAACGCAGATTTGCGGTGTATGTTGCTGACCGTTGGGGAAACCTTTCAGATACATTACAGACTTCCCTGACCCCATTGTTTGAAGAGGCAGTGGATAAGAATAAATTTAGCACATTGAATTTGAGCACAGATACGCCAATAGATTTTAATTGGCAGGTGCAGAATCTGTGGGATGGTCGGGCAGATGGTAGCGGGTGGCACACAAAGTTCGGTGAGCCTCTTCCTTATTCCTGCAGTTTTGACATAGGAAAAACATACAAACTGAGTCGCTTTGTGGTGTTTGAAAGAACAGGATCGCAGTATACGTATAAGTATGCCAATCCTAGAGAGTTTTCGTTATGGGGGACCAATGCAGCCATACCGGATAATGTGAAGTTACCCGTACGGGCAGATGAAGGTACGGTCATTGGCAATTGGGTAAATTTGGGCAATTTTGTTTTTCCTGATCCACCATCCGGAAATGCGCCGGCCAATTCTACCGCGGCAGATGAAGATTTTGTCAAGCAAGGGGTAAGTTTTAGAGTGCCATTTGGCGCTCCTCCAGTGAAGTATTTACGAATAGCCGTGTCAACCGTCTGGGGAAGGGAAGCCGGTGCGCATTTGATGGAAGTAACACCTTATGGGACACCTGAATAATGAAATTTATAAAGGAGACAAACAATGAAAAATAATATAACTACTTTAATCTGTTGCTTACTTGCATTGCTCGCAAGTTGTAGCAAACAACAGACAGATTTCAGGGACTTATTGGGTGGTCATGAAATTGTGTATACCGGTCTAGTTGGTCAGGTGATCGAGAAGCCAGGAAATCTGCGGACAATATTGACCTGGAAAAAAAGTTCTGATCCAAGCATTGTCAAATATGTGATTTTTTATAATCAAAAAGATTCCGTAGTTGTTGACGTAACCGATAAAAAAGACAGTGTCTCGGCGACAATTACAAATTTGGAAGAAGCGGTATATACATTTACAATCTATTCTTATGATGCGAAAGGAAATAAATCGGTTCCGAAATTGTTAAATGCCAAAGTATATGGTCCCATTTATCAGGCGAGCCTGTTGAATCGACCTTATAATGGTGATGTTCCTTATGTGGCTTTTGATAATGGAAAGGTGGAACTTAATTTTAATAAGCCGGATACAGTAAATGTGACGACAAAAGTGAAATATACTACTACTGCGAATACAATCAAAGAGGTAGATCTTGCCCCAACAGATAGTATTTTGAATTTAAATGATTATAAACCAGGAACGGAGATTACGTATAGATCATTTTATAAACCTACAAGGAATGCAATAGATATTTTTAGCGCCACAGCCGATGCCGTTTTTCCCCAGGTTTATTTTAATATTTTATGTGATAAATCATTGTTCAGAGAGCTTTCGCTACCCAATGATGTCGGCACATTGGCGGAAAGTCCCCTTCGTAATCTGTGGGACGGTAGCGTAGGTCCGCAAGGATATCCGAATATATATCATAGTCAAGGCAATGTCCCTTTACCACATACCATTAGTTTCGATATGGGTAAGATATACAATAATCTCAGTATTTTAGAGGAGACAGGGCGAAATTGCTGCCATAATCCGGATCAATTTGAGGTCTGGGGAATAGCAGATATTAGTAATGCAGCAACTACTTTGCCCGCCAACGATGCAGGTTGGAAGGATGAAGCGATACGGAAAGGATGGACGCTGTTATTGGATGCCGTCAGAACCGATGATGGAAGCGCTGCCAAAAAGTTTGAACTGATCAAAAATCCGCCACCAGTTAGGTATATTAGAATTCGGGTCAAACATAATGCGAACGGTGATACAAATCAGAGTAATATGAGTGAACTCAGTTTTTGGAATGGACAGTAATAGTATAAAAAAGTGGTGCTATGCTAGGTATTTCCATATGTAAAAACGAAATCAAAACGAATCAATCAAATTAAACCGATGAAATATTTTTTTGGAATATTACTCTTATTGGCGGCTTCGATGACTTTGTCAGGACAGACGCTTCAAATAAAGAAGAATAGAGTTACATTTAATTATAATAAAGCGAAAGGTACCTATAGTATTGGATCGGAAAGGCAGCTTTTTATTAATCAGGCGGTGTCCTACGTGCGACTTGCTAATGGACAAAAAATTAGTACTGATAAACTGAAAGGAGCCCGCAGCGTCACAGAAAAGCCTATTCAGAACAATTTGGGCAAAGGCATACAGTATACTATTTCGGTTAAAACTCAACAGGGCATTACATTGCTGCAGCATTTTTATTTCTACGACACTATAGATGGTGTCATCCTTGAACTGGAAGTTAGGGGTAAAAATATAGCCAGTAATGAACTTGTGCCGATCTGGTCAAATGCGTCGGTTGCCGGCCTGGGAAAATCCTTGTACCAGCTGGCTGTTCCTTTTGATAACGATACGTTTATTTCGTATGAAAACAATGCCCTTGCAAGGAATAGTAAGCGCAGTGCCGAAGTCGGTGTTGTGTACGATAAGGATAGCGGAAAAGGTCTCTTGATTGGTTCATTGGATCAATCCGTCTGGAAATCGGGTATCGCGATCGAAGGAGATCAGGGGCAATATACCCACCTGGCAGCACAGGCCGGATTTACAGATGTAAATATCACACGGGATTCCATGGCGCACGGGACGGTGAAGGGTGATGTCATTCGCTCCCCAAAATACCTTGTGTCTTACGACAAGGATTGGCGCATTGGGCTCGAAAACTATGCTAAAATCCACCGGAAGCTATCGTCGGCTTATGTGAAATCGTGGCAAGGTGCCACACCTGTCGGCTGGAACAGCTGGGGAGTGATACAGGAAAAACTTAATTTTCAGAATGCCACGGGCACGGCAGACTATTTCGCAAAAGATATTCCTTATTTCCGCAACGCAGATGGTGAGGCTTTTATAGATCTTGACTCTTTTTGGGATAATATGACGCCCGGTGGTATGTCAGGCGATTACACGCAGCTGAAGCAATTTGTTCGCTATTGTGATTCTTTGGGCCTCAAGCCCGGCGTCTATTGGGCTCCTTTTACAGACTGGGGGCATGGAAGTGGGCCCGACCGCAAGGCGGAGGGAAGCCAGTTTACCTTTGGCCAGCTTTGGACCAAAACCCAGAAAGGCTACCACAATTTAGATGGTGGTCGGGCTCTTGATCCGACGCATCCCGGTACTTTGGCCCGTATGGATGTGATCCTGGGGAAATTGGTCGACTGTGGCTTCCGGATGATCAAGGTCGATTTCCTTTCTCACGCAGCAATCGAATCCACAGGTTTTTACGACAAGAAAATTCAGACCGGTATGCAAGCTTATGCTGTGGGTATGAAACATCTCGTCGACGTGCTGCAGGGTAAAATGTTGATCTACGCGGCAATTTCGCCGTCCCTGGCAACTGCCCAATTTGCACACATGCGCAGAATAGCCTGCGACGCCTGGAAAACCATCGACCAAACTCAATATACGCTAAACAGTGTTAGTTACGGCTGGTGGCAAACTTATCTTTATGATTTTATCGATGCCGACCACCTGGTCTTTCACGATGAAAGCCCTGAGGTCAATAAGGCAAGATTGCTTTCCGGTGTTGTAACGGGGACCATTATCCTCGGCGATGACCTGTCTAAAAAAGAAAACTGGCAGCCTAAGATGAATCAATATCTCCAGGATCCCGAAATTTTAAAGATCATAGCCGACGGTAAAAGCTTCCGCCCGGCAGGATTTGTAGAAGGAAAAGCCGCAAATACGTATTATTACAAAAAGATTGGAACAACGCTGTATGTGGCCGTATTTAATTACAATACAGCCCCGGCAGCAATAAATATTGATTTTAAACAGATTGGCCTAGTGCCAAATACAACCTATAAGGCGGTGGAACTGTTTGAAAAAACAGCGCAGGATTTTACTGCTGAAAATCCCATTGCCTTTGAGCAAGCAGGAGCAAAATTGTTTAAGATTGCTCTTTAGTTAATAATATTATATGAAGATAAGCAAAGAAGAACAGTTTAAGGCGTTGATCGATCGGATCAAACGATTGGAAGCTTTAAATGGGCTTTCGAAACATGAATGTATTGTGCAGGGCGTGTTGGATGCCATTGATGCGAATGAACTGGAGGTGCACGCGAGTTTACCTTCTGTCAATAACTTGATCCAATACCTGGGCTATGCACGCGAAACCTTCGCTAAGGCGTACCGTGATCTGATTGCCCACGGAGTCGTGGAATCGAAAAACAGAAAGGGATATTTTGTGGTGAGCAACAATACGCAGATGAAACAAAAAGTTGCGGTCCTGCTGTATGCATACGATACCTTTCAGGACACCTTGGTGAATGAACTACGGACCAACCTGCCGGAGGAAGTAACGGTGGATCTCTTTTTCCATCACAACAATATGGAAACTTTTGAAGATATTTTTAATCGTATCCAGGGACGATATACGGTATATATTGTTGCTCCGATTGAAAATAAAGATTCCGAAATGCTGCTGCGTTCCATTCCGGCATCCAAATTATTGATTATTGACCGTTTGATGGATCTTGGCGATGATTATTCCTATGTGTCTCAGGAATTTGAGGCAGCCACTTATGCCGTTTTTCAGGAACTTTATCCAAAGATCAAAAAGTATAAAGAAGTGATCTTCTATTTTAGGGAAAATACAGCCGAACCCAATGAAATCAAAAATGCTTTCTTACGCTTTCTGAAAGACTATAAAGTAAAAGGACGTATCGAAAAGCAATACCATGTGGGGGATCTAAAAAAGGGAAAACTGTATTTTACCATTCATAATCCGGAGCTCTATCAGATGCTGAAAGAGGTGCTACAAAAAGGCTGGACCCTCGGGCAGGATCTGGGAATTCTCTCGCACAACGATGATGTCATCAAAGAGATTATCAGCGGCGGTATTACCACCTTTTCGACAAGTTTTGCACGGATCGGATCGGAAGCAGCCAAGTTTGTGCTCGAAAGAACGTTGATCAAGGAAGTGGTGCCAACGACATTGGCAGACCGCAACTCTGTCTAAATAGGGAAGTTTTACGATGATAGTTTTTAGTTTTTGTCTTTTTACTGGTTTGGTTGCTTTGGGGTCTTTATGGAAGTTTAAAACCAATTATTCCAATACCTTAAATGGTTTTTTCCTTGCAGGAAAGAGCAATAGTTTTTGGATGGTGGGCTCGGCTTTGCTGTTGACCAACCTGAGCGCCAACCAGTTTATCGGTGAAAATGAATCGGTCTATATCAACAACCTGTCGGTCATCGGCTGGGGGGTGAGTTCGGTAGTCGCGATGCTCCTGGTTTCGGAATTTCTACTGCCTATTTATTTTAAGCATGGTTTTCGGACGGTTCCGGATTTCTTGGCACTACGATTTGACACCAAAACAAAGATGTTGGTATCTATCCTGATTCTGATCGGATACATCGTTAACTTATTGCCACCGGTATTGTACGGTGGTGCGCTAAGCCTGGCCACAATGTTTGATGTGCCCGGGCTGCTGCACATCAGTTATTGGCAGAGTATCTGGATGTTGGTCTGGGCCCTCGGGATCATCGGGAGCTTATACAGCATATTGGGTGGATTGAAGCTGATTTCCCTGTCTGACCTGGGCTTGGGGTTCTGTCTGTTTCTGCTCGCCCTGCTGATTCCGGTTTTTGCCTTTTGGTATTTGGGGAATGGCGACATCTGGACGGGGGTACTCCAGTTATTTCACGATAAAAAAGAACATCTCAATGCCGTCGGTGGAAAGCATGATGCGGTTCCATTTTCGACCTTATTTACCGGCATGCTGCTGATCAATTTCTATTACTGGGGGATGGAACCCTATATTGCACAACAGGCATTAAGCGCCAAAAATCTAAAGGAAGCACAGAAAGGAATGACTTTGGCTGCGGGGGGCAAACTCCTGATGCCGCTATTAATCAATTTGCCTGGTCTTCTGGCCGTACACTTATTGCCGCATGTGCAGCCTACAGCTTCTGTTTTTCCGAAACTCATTGTCCTGATCTTTCCGGATGTATTGATTGGTTTTTCCTTGGCACTGGTCTTTGGTGCGGCAATGACTACCTATACTGCTGGCCTTCAGAGCTGTGGCAGCTTATTTGTTTTTAATATTTATAAACCTTACCTGGAACGTAGAAACAGAACGCTCAGTGAAAGGGAGCTGGTCAAAAAAGGAAAACTGTTCGAATTGATCATCTCTATCTCGGCCATGTTTATTGCACCTTTTATCCTCTTTGCCCATGACGGATTTTATACGTACCTCCAAACCGTATCGGGGCTGTTCAATATGCCCATTTTCACCATTATGATCTTGGGGATTCTATCGCGCCGCGTGACGCCAAGGATGGCGCAAATTGGCCTGTTCCTGTATATGTTCAGCTACTTCGTTCTGGTGTTTGTCTGGAAGACAGAGCTACATTATCTGCACTTGTTCGCGCTGTTGTTTGTCGCTGTGGCGCTGGTCATCTGGGGGGGGAGTAAATTGAGCCGGCCAGACTATCTCTCGGAGTATCAGTTTGAGTTTTCGGGCCAGGACAAGGGCACCTATTGGAAGGGAAGGTATCGGATTGGCACCTTTCTCATCCTATTGATGATTGTCATCTATTTTGTTTTTTCACCATTGGGCATCGCTCAATAAATTGTATAAGTCGCTATGTTAATACACAGAAAAATTAAATGCCTCATCTTTATATGCTTGACCCTATGTTCGGCCACATCGTATGCACAACGCTATTACCTCTGGGATAATAAGCCCGCAACGGATTGGATGACCGAAGCGTACCCTATCGGAAATGGACGAATTGGCGCGATGATCTTCGCGGGCGTAAATCAGGAACATATTCAATTTAATGAAAATAGCCTCTGGACAGGTGATGAACATGAAACAGGTGCCTATCAGGCTTTTGGTGATCTTTTTGTTCGCTTTGACTCCGACGTTAATAAATCCTTTACCGCCTATAGCCGGAAATTGAATTTGGATAAGGGCCTGCACGAAATAGCCTATCAGCAGGATGGACAGCAAATCAACCGCCGATATTTTGCGAGTCAGCCCGATCAGGTCATGGTATTTGACTATGCAAACAGTAAAAAAGGGAAACTCAATGCCCAGATTACACTGCGGGATGCACATGGGCAGGCGGTGCAGGTAGAAGATGGTCGTCTATGGTTTCAGGGAACGCTCGACAATGGCATGCGGTATGCCGCACAGGTACGCGTGCAGGTCGTCGGCGGGTCTCTTTCCAAAACGACAGATGAAAAAGGACAGGCTGTCCTTACCGTAAAATCTGCCGATCGCCTTGTTCTGCTGCTGAGTGCCGCAACTGATTATGCTAATACTCGGGCCACCAAATGGAAGTCGGCCGAAGAACCGATGAAGGTCAATGAACGTTATCTGCAGCAAGCGGAAAAATATGGTGTAAATAAGCTGCTGGAACGGCACGTTGCAGATTATACAGCGCTGTTTAACCGCGTGGCGCTTGATCTCGACCATAGCCAGCTGGACGCCAAGCAAACAACAAAAGCGCTGTTGGAGGCGTATAAAAAACAGCCGATCCCGGCTTTGGAAGCATTGGTATACCAATATGGACGTTATCTGCTGATCAGTTCCTCGCGGAAGGGCGGTTTGCCTGCAAACCTGCAGGGGCTCTGGAACAACAGTAACAATCCACCATGGCGCTCAGATTACCATTCCAATATCAATGTACAGATGAACTATTGGCCTGCAGAAGTCGCTAATCTACCTGAATCGGCCTGGCCTTACCTCGATTATATCAATAGCATGCGTGAGGTGAAAAAAATAAATACACAGGAGGAATTTCCGGGCGTAAGGGGCTGGACCGTAAAGACCGAAAATAATATCTTCGGTGGCGAGAGCTTTCTCTGGAACACCCCCGGAAGTGCCTGGTATGCTCAGGCACTGTGGGAGCATTATGCCTTTAACAGGGACAAGAAATACCTACGCGAATTTGCATACCCGATTTTAAAAGAAATAAGCGAGTTTTGGGATGATCGTCTGGTTCGAAGAGCAGACGGAACTGTGGTGGCGCCAAAGGGCTGGTCGCCGGAACATGGCCCCACAGAAGATGCCGTGAGCTACGACCATCAGATTATTTACGATCTCTTTAGCAACTACATCCAGGCGAGTGCAATTTTAAATATAGACGCCGATTACCGTAATCGTATCACGGCACTTCGCGATGCGCTGCTCAAACCCAAAATCGGTAAATGGGGACAGTTGCAGGAGTGGGAAACGGATCGTGATGATCCGCAGGACAAGCACCGCCATGTCTCGCATCTGTTTGGCCTGTATCCAGGTAACCAATTCTCTGTTTTAAAAACACCGGAACTGGCCAAAGCTGCACGAGTTACCCTCACCGCGCGTGGCGACGAATCCACCGGTTGGTCCATGGCCTGGAAGGTGGCTTTTTGGGCCCGCTTGCAGGATGGGAATCACGCCTATAAAATCCTGACTAATTTCATTAACCTCGTTGGCGGCGATGGTATTGATTACAACAATGGCGGTGGCGTTTACGCCAACTTGCTCTGTGCGCATCCACCTTTTCAGATAGATGGCAACCTGGGTTATGTGGCTGCGGTAAGTGAAATGTTGCTGCAGTCGCAAACGGATGTGCTGGAATTACTTCCTGCTCTGCCTGATCGCTGGTCGGCCGGAACAGTCAAGGGGCTCAAAGCCCGGGGCAATGTACACATCGACAAGATGGAATGGAACAACAGCAGCATTAGGCAGCTTATTCTTTCATCGCCGCAAGATCAAACGATTCAGGTATTGAGCCCTTCGCCATTGACAGGTTTAAGCCCAGAGCAGGAAATCAATGGTAAATACCTTTATAAGATTCAATTGAAAGCAAACAAAATAGTCAAGTTCGTTAATAAATCCTAAATCTATTTATATATGCCAACTCATCATTTTAAACATGTTGTACTCGGGCTTTTGATGACCCAGGGGCTTGTCCATCTGGAGATCCAGGCGCAGTCCAAACAGATTCCTATTGAAACCAGATCGAATGCCCTGGTGTTGGAGTACGATTCCACGAAAACACTGAAAATGCGCTATTACGGTGAAAAATTGAATGATGCTAAAGAGTACTCGACCATTGCAAGCGGTTATAGGCAATTGACAGATTATAGTGGCCTCTCCGACGCGGCGTATACCCCCTCAGGTTCAAAAAACCTACTGGAACCGGCCATCAGTGTTGTTCATTCCGATGGCAACCGCTCCCTGGACCTGCGTTATGAAAAGCATGAGGTGAAAAACCTGGATGCCAATGTCAAACAGCTTGATATCACCTTAAAAGACCCGGTATACGATATTTATGTCGTTTTACACTATAAATCGTTTTTGAATGAGGACGTCATTGAGCAGTGGGCAACCATCCAAAATAAGGAAAAGAAAGTCGTCACGCTGGAAAAATTTGCTTCGGCCAATCTGACCCTGCGCTCCAATGCGTATTGGCTACGGCAGTACCATGGCGACTGGGCAAAAGAAATGCAAGTAGAGGAGGCGCCCTTGACTCATGGCATTAAAGTGCTGGACAGTAAACTCGGAACACGCGCGAATTTATTCCAGCCACCTTCCTTTATGGTGTCTCTGGGTAAGGCGGCATCCGAAGATGAAGGAACCGTACTGATGGCAAGCCTTGGGTATAGTGGGAATTTTAAGGTGGATTTTGAAGTGGACTACCTCAATAACCTGCGTATCATTGCCGGAATAAATAACTATGCTTCCAATGTAAAATTAGCCAGCAACCAGGACTTTACAACACCCAAATTGATCTATACTTTATCGACGAAAGGAAAGGGCACCGCCTCCCGAAATCTGCACAATTGGGCCCGTAAATATCAGCTGCTGGATGGAAATGGCGAACGCCTGACTTTACTCAACAATTGGGAGGCGACCTACTTTGATTTTAATGAACAAAAATTAAAAGGTTTGCTCCAGGATACCAAAAAACTAGGGGTAGATCTGTTTTTATTGGATGATGGCTGGTTTGGAAATAAATATCCGCGTAACAGCGATCACTCCAGTCTGGGAGATTGGCAACCGAACCGGACAAAATTGCCCAATGGTATCGCTACACTCGTGGAAGAAGCGACCAAACAGGGCGTTAAATTCGGTATCTGGGTAGAACCCGAAATGGTTAGCCCCAAATCCGAACTCTACGAACAACATCCGGATTGGGTCGTCAAACAGCCACAGCGGGAAGAACATTACTTCCGCAATCAGTTGGTCCTGGATTTGACAAATCCCAAGGTGCAGGATTTTGTATTCCAGACCCTCGACGACCTGTTTACCAAAAATCCGGCATTGGCCTATATCAAGTGGGACTGTAATGCGGTCATTTACAATGCGCATTCGGCATTTCTAAAAGACCAGGGGGCTTTCTATGTTTCGTATGTGGAAGGTCTTTATAAAGTGTTGGAGCGCATTCGTTCGAAGTATCCGAAAGTGCCGATGATGTTATGTTCGGGCGGTGGTGGTCGCGTGGACTATGCGGCACTTCGGTATTTTACCGAATTTTGGCCTTCGGACAATACAGACCCTCTGGAACGTATTTTTATGCAGTACGAGTATTCGTACTTTTTTCCGGCAATCAGCACCTCAAACCATGTGACAGACTGGGGAAAACAGTCCCTCAAATTCCGTACGGATGTAGCGATGATGGGTAAACTGGGTTTTGATATCGTGGTGAGCCACCTGAAAGAACAGGATCTCTTATTCTGCCAGCAGGCGGTAAAGGATTACGACGCGCTTAAAGGAACAATATGGCACGGGGAGCAGTATCGTCTGGCCGATCCACGTGAAGGTGACTTTGCCGCCCTCAGCTACGTGAATAGCCAAAAAACCGAGGCTGTCATCTTCAACTACCTGGTCAATAACCGCTATGGTATCGGAACAACCGATCCTGTTCGTTTAAAAGGACTGGATGCCCAAAAGCAATACCGGGTGGAGGAGATCAACCTGTATCCGGGAACCAAGTCGAGCTTAGGCCAGGGACAAACCTATTCGGGCGACTACCTGATGAAAGTTGGCGTAAATCCAGACTTGAATAGCAACCGTCCCAGTGTTTTATTAAAAATATCGGCACGCTAAAAAATATCGGTGGCACATCCGAAGCTCCGACGCTAACAGCCCGGACTTCGGATGCGCCAAATGTATAAACCCAATTGAGCAACAAACTCAAAAATCATGATAAAACCAAAACAGTATAAACGGACTTTGTTGGCGCTGTTACTCAGCGTTGCAAGTGGATTTTCTGCCCTACAGGCCAAAGTACAGCTGCCGGCTTTTATTGGCGACAATATGGTGCTGCAGCAAAAAGAAAAGGTCAAGATCTGGGGATCCAGTACCGCAGTCGGCAAGGAACTTAGCGTAAACAGCAGCTGGAACAACAAGAACTACCAAGTTGAGGTCGATCAGCAGGGAGGCTGGCAAGTCTATCTGGAGACCCCGAAATACGGTGGACCCTACCAAATTACCATCAACGATGGTGATCAATTGATCCTCAAAAATATCCTGATCGGCGAAGTCTGGTTTTGTTCAGGACAGTCAAATATGGAAATGCCCCTGGCGGGCTGGGGTAAGATCAATAACTTTGAGCAGGAAATCAAAGCAGCCAACTTTCCCAATATTCGTATTTTGCAGATCCCAAAAGCAACGGCCAATCAACCTACCACAGCAGTGAAGGTGGAGTCTGGTGGATGGAATCCGGTGACGCCACAAAGTATTCCGGAGTTTTCGGCGACGGCCTATTTTTTTGCACGTGAGATCTACGAGAAAACAGGCATTCCTATTGGCCTGATCCATTCCTCCTGGGGTGGAACAATCATTGAAGCCTGGATGAGCCGGGAGGCACTTTCACCTTTTTCAACCTATACGGCGGCCATTGAGAAAATCCGGCGCCCGGATGCACAGGAAATCTATGCGAAAGACCTGGCCGAATGGAATCGCGTCGCCGAACAGCAGGATCAGGTGAAGACAGCAACGCAGGGCGAGTGGTTTGCCCCACAATTGGATAAAAGCAGCTGGTCGACGATTACAATTCCGAGCTTTTTTGACAAGAACCTGTTTCCGGGAATGGATGGTGTCGTTTATTTTGGCAAAGACGTTGAACTACCGGCACATTGGCAGGGTAAACCGATCAAGTTGGTTTTGGGAGCGATTGATGACAACGACATCACTTATGTTAATGGTACAAAAGTGGGTGAAACTGTCGGTTACGACCAGATTCGGAAGTATACTGTTCCTGCAACGGCCAACAACGGCAGCCTATTGCATATCGCCGTTCGCGTATTTGATGGAGCCGGCGATGGCGGAATATATGGCGGAACAGAACAGCCACGACTGGAAGGACCAAATGGTGAACAGCTATCTCTCGTTGGAGACTGGAAATGCAAAGTTGGTTATGATCTGGCGAAGCTGCCCGCAAAACCGAATGCGATGGAGGGGCCAAACAGACCTACTGTGCTCTACAATGCCATGGTCAAACCTTTTGTGGATTTTAAAATAAAAGGCGCCATTTGGTACCAGGGTGAAAGTAACGCGGATTCAAAAGACGCTCCCTATGAGCAACTGCTGCCCGCACTGATTCAGGACTGGCGCCAGCAGTGGAACAATGAAAAGATGCCTTTTTATTTTGTTCAGCTGGCCAACTTTAAGGCGAAAAGTGTAACACCGCAGCCTTCTTCCTGGGCGAGATTGCGGGAAGCACAGCGCCAAACACTCAAATTGCCTTATACAGGTATGGCAGTCATTGCTGATATCGGCGATGTACAGGATATCCATCCGAAAAATAAGCAGGATGTCGGTAGAAGGCTTGGCTGGATTGCAACAGCGCAGCTCTATGGCAAGAAGATCCCTTATTCGGGACCTGTTCTTGAGCATTGGACGACAAAAGCTGCGGAAATGGAACTTAGCTTTAACCCCATGGGCAAAAAGCTTGTGCTGAAAGGAGCGGATAAAGGCAACGGTAGTTTCACAATTGCTGGAGCCGATCAGGTCTTTTATCCCGCAGAAGTCAAACAGGTCGGCAATAAGCTGATCGTATCTGCCAAAGAAGTACCGTCACCCGTCGCAGTGCGCTACGGCTGGGCCGATAACCCGGATCTGACGTTATACAACGAAGCCGGGATACCCGGTTCTCCCTTCCGAACCGATGACTGGACAAAAAACTAAAACCACATGAATAGATCATCAAAAATAAATCTTCGGAAAGGTCAGTTACTTTGCACGCTTGTGGTTTTCTTTTTTTCGGGCAACTTATTTGGGCAAGTGCAGGGGGGCAAACTTTGGTATCGGCAGCCGGCAAAACAATGGGAGGAGACCTTACCGCTGGGCAATGGAAAAATTGGCATGATGCCCGATGGTGGATTGAAGAATGACCATATTGTGCTCAATGATATCACCCTATGGTCGGGAAGCCCTCAGGATGCCAATAATTATGAAGCCAGCAGGTATTTGGACAGTATTCGAAATCTGATAAAAAGCGGGAAAAACGACCTTGCTCAGCGTCTGATAGACCAGCATTTTATCTGCAAAGGCCCGGGATCGGGCGGCAAGCAATGGGGCTGTTATCAAGTGCTCGGCAATCTGATGCTTGCCTTTGACGGACAAACGGATCTCTCCGCAGTGCAGAACTATCGCCGGGAACTGGACCTCGATAAGGCGATAGCGAAAACAAGCTATGAGCTCAAAGGCGTCAGGTATAGCCGCGAATATTGGACTAGCTTTGCTGATGACCTGGGCGTTATTCGTTTACAGAGCAGCAAAAAAGGCCAGATTAGCCTGGAAATCAAGATTGACCGTCCCGAAAGGGCAACTGCCAGGATCGAGGATGGCGAGCTTGTTTTAGTCGGACAATTGGACAACGGTGTGGACGGTAAAGGAATGCAGTTTAAAACACGTGTCCGCGCGCAGATAAAAGGCGGGAAACAGCTGGTAAAAGGACAATCTATTGTTATTCAACAGGCTGACGAGGTGCTGATTTACGTGGCAACAGATACTGATTTTAAAGGTAAGGATTTTGAGCGTACGACAGCTGAAACGCTAACAAAGGCGTTGAAAAAATCCTATAGCCGGCAGTATGCCGAACATCTACGAAACTATTTGGCAAAGTTCAACCGTTTGTCGCTCCGATTGGGGCAGTCCAAAGATGACTTACCGACCGATGAGCGTTTGGTGGCCTTTGGTAAAGAACCGGATCAGGATCCAGGGCTGGCAGCGCTATTCTATCAGTATGGTCGTTACCTTAGTATCAGCAGTACGCGCTTAGGCTTGCTACCACCAAACTTACAGGGCTTATGGGCAAATCAGATTCAGACACCCTGGAATGGGGACTACCACCTGGATATCAATGTGCAGATGAACCATTGGCACCTCGGGGCGGCCAATTTGGGCGAGCTCAATGAACCCTTGGTAGGTCTTGTGGAAGGTCTTATGGCCCCGGGGGCAAAGACCGCGAAAGCATACTATAATGCACCGGGCTGGGTAGCCCATGTGATCACCAATGTATGGGGCTATACCGAACCCGGAGAGTCTGCTTCCTGGGGAATTGCCAATGCGGGCTCGGGCTGGCTCTGCAATAACCTTTGGGAACATTACCTCTATACCGAAGATATAGATTATCTTCGACGCATATACCCGATTCTCTACGGAGCAGCACAGTTTTACTCCAGTGCCCTGACCGAACACCCAATCAAGGGCTGGTTGTTGACTTCGCCCTCTGTATCTCCCGAAAATTCCTTCAAGCTCCCCAATGGGCAGCAGGCAAATGTTACCATGGGACCAACGATAGATAATCAGATCGTACGTGAATTATTTGGAAATATCATTCATGCGGCGGGATTATTGGGCAAACAATCGGACCCTTTTTTAACGAAGGTTGCGGCGCAGCTTAAACGCTTAGCTCCGGCGGTACAGATCGCCAAAGATGGCCGCATCATGGAATGGATCGAAGATTATGAAGAGGCGGATCCGCAGCATCGGCATATCTCGCATCTGTACGGTTTGTATCCAGGCTATCTGATCCGTTATGATGAACATCCGGACTGGCAGCTTGCCGCTAAAAAAAGCCTAGACGTGCGGGGAGATGATGGACCGAGTTGGGCCATTGCCCATAAACTACTCTTTTGGACCAGATTACATGAAGGCGAGCGGGCTTATAAATTATTTCGGCAACTCATGACCCCACGTGTCGATACACATATCAATTATGGCGCTGGTGGTGGTGTTTACGCCAATTTGTTAACAGCAGGCCCCCCATTTCAGATCGATGGTAATTTTGGTGGAGCAGCTGGTATTGCCGAGATGCTGGTGCAGTCCCATCAGGATACGGTGTATCTTCTACCGGCGGTGCCTCAGGCCTGGAAAAAAGAAGGCCGGGTGAGGGGCATGCGCATCAAGGGAAATCACACATTAGATATGGAATGGAAAGATGGTAAGATACTGAACTATCAGATTTATTCAGCCAAATCACAACAACTTAACGTATGTATAGATCATAACTGGATCGCCTATCGTACAAAAGAAAAATAACAAAACATAGCGTCCTCAACCGAATTGGATCATGCAATTTTTTGCATGATAGGGGATACTTTGTGCCAAAAATTTCAAGATAAAAGCACCTTATAAACAAAAAAAGTAAATATGAAAACAGAAAAGACAAGACAATGGCCTTTGATCAAGGGCCTGTCCTTCGGTCCTGAGGCCAGTATTATGGCACTCTGTCTTTCGATAGCTGTACCCTACACGGGCTCCGCTGCATCAATAAGGAAAACAGACCGTCGTTTTGCCCCAACAGAAAAAGTTCCTTCCACAGTCGCGGATGTAATACGTCAACAGCGTACAATAAAAGGAAAAGTGCTGGATAATACAGGGCGCCCGCTACCTGGTGTGACAGTACGGGTCAAAAATACAACGCAGGAAACACAAACGGATCAGCAGGGTCAATTCGAGCTCAGGCTGATAGATGGAACTGTCGTACTGACGTTCTCTTCGCTGGGATTTGAAACCAGGGAAATGGCTGTTGCTGCCAATGAGGGAAATGTGAATGTGCAGCTGAACGACGCTTCGTCGAGTTTGGAAGAGGTCGTTGTCGTCGGTTACGGTACACAAAAGAAAGTGAATCTAACCGGTGCCGTGGCTACAGTGAGTGGCAAAGATATGATCAAACGGCCCGTTGTCAATACAGCTTCCATGCTGCAGGGGGCAGTACCGGGTGTTCAGATCAATCAAGGGTCAGGAGAACCGGGCAATGAAGGCGTATCCATCCGCATTCGGGGTAAAGGCACCTTTAGCGGTGCCGGATCGGATCCCCTGGTACTGATTGATGGTGTACAGGGAAAATTCTCCGACGTCAATCCCAATGATATCGAAAATGTCAGTGTGCTGAAAGATGCCGCCTCCGCAGCAATCTACGGTTCGCGTGCAGCCAATGGCGTTATTCTGATCACGACAAAACAAGGAAAATCGGGAAAGACAACCGTTCAGTATGACGGAAATGTGGGTATCTATAAGCCTACGAAAATGTTTGATCTGATCACCAATTCGGCGCAGTACATGGAACTGTACAACGAAGCGCGCAAGAATTCCAATCTCAACGATGGCCTCTATCCAGCTGACGTGATCGCCGCCTATCGCAACAGCAACGATCCTGTAAAATATCCAAATACGGACTGGCTGGGACTTATTTTCCAAACGAAACCAACTTATACCCATAATCTCGGCATCCAGGGTGGAAACGAGAAAACAACCTTTAATGTTGGCTTGGGCTACGTCAATCAGGATGGAATGATCAAAGGTTTCAACTACGACCGTTATTCCGCCCGCCTCAATCTGACGACCAAAATCTCGGAAGGTATTAAATTCGGAACAAATATCTTGCTCAAGACAGGACATACGGAATCTATCCCGGGGGGATCCAAAGACCTCTTCCTGTCGGCCATGTCACAGGCACCAACTTATGGCCCATTCTTGCCGGATGGTAGCGGACGGTATACTTACAAAGCTTACGACTGGGAGTACAACAATAAAAACCCTATGGCGGTATTGGACCGGAAATTCACCTACAATACCGATGACTATGCGGCCAATTTGCAGGCTTGGATGGAGGTTCAGCTGTTTAAGGGGCTTTCCTGGTACACCAAAGGGGCCTATAATTTCAATATGGACAAGTACAAGGATTATAAATCAACGTTAGATGAATATTACTACCATACGGGCACGCTCGGAACAACATTGGATTTGGGAAAGGGGCTTACGGATCAGGATCAGCAAACGATATACACCAATTTATTTACTTACCTGAACTACGATCGTGAGTTTGGTGCCCATCACCTCAAAGCTCAGGCCGGATACAGCATTGAAAAAAGTAAATACAGCTTTTTGAAAGGATTTAAACAGAATTTTGTGAATGATAATCTGACCGAGCTAAATGCAGGGGGATCGGATATCCAGCGAGCCGAAGGCACAGCTAACCAATGGGCCTTAAGTTCCTATTTTGGTCGATTGAATTATGATTATCAAGGCAAGTACCTATTGGAAGCCAATATTCGTTACGATGGTAGCTCGAAATTTTATGGTAAGAACCGTTGGGCAGCATTCCCTTCTTTTTCTGCAGGTTGGCGTGTTTCTGAAGAATCTTTTATCAAGGAGCTTGCTTCCGGTTGGTTGGATAATTTGAAGATCCGCGGCTCTTGGGGACAATTGGGGAACCAAAATCTTGTAGATCAAAATGGATATTCTTTATATTATGCTTATCAGCCGGTGCTGGGTCTAACGGGGAATTATTCATTTGATAACAGCACGCTGCAATCGGGGGTTACGCAGCAGCGTCTTACTAATCCTAACCTTAAGTGGGAAACAACCACAATGACAGATATCGGCTTGGATGTAAGTGTGTTCAAAAATTTGGATATTACCTTTGACTGGTATAAGAAGCGAACAACAGACATTCTACGTCCGTCGCAAATAACTGCAATCGTAGGATTGGCGCCTCCTCAAATCAACGACGGAACTGTCGAAAATAAAGGTGTTGAATTGGGAATTACTTATCGTAATCAGATTACTACTGGAGCATTGGAAGGTTTGCGCTATCAACTGGGTGCAAATCTCGACCGTTTCAAAAACAAGCTAGTGAAATTTGGCGAACCGGAAATTGGGGGCTATACAATCAAAAAAAATGGCTACGCCATGGATAGCTTCTATACCTACGAGGTGGTCGGTATCTTTCAATCGGAGGCTGAAGTGAGCAGCTCACCAAAACAGTTTAACGACAATACTCTGCCCGGCGATCTGAAGTATCGGGATGTCAATGGTGACGGAAAAATAGATGCCAACGACAGAACAATGATAGCCGGTGTGGATCCAAAGCTGAACTATAGTTTTAATCTAAGTGCTAGTTTTAAGGGCTTTGACTTTTCGGCCCTATTACAAGGCGTATATGGCGTCAAATCCTATGTTTCGGGCTGGGGCGTAACCCCATTTGTACAAGGTAGCCCGCCGACAAAAGACTGGTTAGACCGTTGGACTCCTGAAAATCCTTCGACAACGATGCCCCGTATTTATTGGGGTTGGAGTGCTCCGGAGAAATTCAGCCGGGCTTCCAGCTATTTTATACAGGATGCTTCGTATTTCAGGTTGAAAAATCTCGTGTTAGGATATACTTTACCTGATGGGTTATTAAAAAAATATAAAATTGATCGCTTGCGGGTTTATTTTTCGGGTGATAACCTCCTTACTGCGACCAAATTTAAGGGCTTGGACCCTGAACGCTATGGAAATGGTGATCTGGTACAGTATCCACAAAACAAGATTTATTCATTTGGTGTACAAGTTAACTTTTAAGTGCTATGAAAAAGAAATTTATAACAGCGTTGATGCTATCCGGCCTATTTTTGGGTTCATGTAACAGTGCCTTGGACCTCAACCCTTTGGATCAGATCGCTTCGGACAACTATTTTGGCAAGAAATCGGATTTTGATAATGCCTTGGCCGGTGTATATGCCTCGTTGCAGAGTGAAGCTTTCTCTTATGGGATGCCTTTTCGGGATTGTCTGACCGACAATGGTTACAATCAGTTCAATTCAGGTAGCGTTAATGAAATCGTCGGTGGGAACTTAAATCCGACCACAGGGGGCTACGAAACCGGTATTTATAACGATGCTTATGTAGGTATAGGACGTGCCAATCGCCTGATCGAGAAGCTTCAGGGCTACAACGGCTCGGATATGAACGATGCAGAGAAGAAAAATATGGAAGCCGAAGCCCGCTTTATCCGTGCTTTTGTGTATTTCCAATTGTACAGTATCTATGGTGAAGTGCCACTTGTGCTGACTCCCCTCAGTTTGGAGAATCAACGTCAGCCAAAGGAAAGTGCGGAGAATATTCTAAAACAGATTCGGGCCGATCTGGATTTCGGGATCGCCAACTTAGCGGCTAAACCTTATTTCAACAATGGGGGACATGCGACTTCAAGTTCAGCAAAAGCCTTGAAAGCACGGGTTTTACTGTTTGCGGCTTATGGTGACAAAGGGGTGCCCGATTTAGCAATTTTGAAAGAGGTAAAAGATTTATGCACCGATGTCATGAAAGAGTATACCCTGAGTACGGCTTTTGAAAATGTCTTTCGCGACGCAACACAGAAGAACAATCCCGAGATTATCTTTTCGGTCAATTTTCTGGCACCGAATAATACAGCCCCCTGGGACATGTACCTAGGCGATTGGATAGCAGCTTCGCCGTTGCAAAACCTCGTGGATACCTATGAATGCAAAGATGGCCTGCCTTATGGTGAATCTCCGCTGACGGACCGGGCCAATCCGTTTAAAGATCGGGATCCGCGGTTGAGCAAAACAATTTTTGTGGACCATCCCGACTTTGGCGGCGGTAAGATCCATACACCGTCCAATCCGCGGCCTACGGGTTATGGGGTGCTGAAATTCCTGGATCCGGCCAACTTACCTTTTGGCTTTTCAACATTGAGTCAACAGGATGCGGTTGTGCTGCGTTTTGCGGAGGTGCTATTGATGTATGCCGAAGCACAAAATGAAATCGCCGGGCCAGATCCTTCGGTGTACGATGCCATGAATACCCTGAGGAGCCGCGTTCAGATGCCCGGGTTTCCTGCCGGTTATACCAAGGAAAAAATGCGCGAACGTATCCGCCACGAGAGAAGGATAGAACTTGCTTTCGAAGGCCTGCGGCATTACGATCTGATTCGTTGGCATATCGCGGGTGAAGTACTCAATGCGGTCAAAGACAGTAAAGTGCCCTATCATTTTGAAGACAAATTTTACCGCTGGCCGCTGCCACAAACAGAAATTGAGAAAAGCGCAGGTGTGTTAATTCAGAATCCAAACTATAAGTAATAAGATTATAGCCTTCTTTAGATCGGCAATTTCCTAAACCAATCACAGCAGCGCGCACGAAGTCCATTCGATGCGCGCTATTTTTTTGTGCTATAACGCTTACTGTAAAGGAATCAAGACGTTCTGTTCCAAACGTACTGGCACCTGCTTTACCGAGGTAAAACCGTCTTCCTTGGAAATGATGTTGGAAAGATCCAGTCCTCTTTTGGAGAACGTACTGATCAAAGCTGTTCTAAAGGTAGCTTTCGATGATCCCCAGCCTTGACCCAAAATGGTGTCATTGTTGAGCTGTATCAGTTCGTCCGTAGAATAGTAGCTGAATTTTTCCAGTAAGTGTTGGTAAAGATTTGTTGTAGTAGCCATACAATTTAAAAATTTAAAGGATTAAACCATAAACTGTATCCAGATCTTGTTGGGAAAATAATCGTTCTGCGACGTTTATTTTGGTCGAAACCCGTATTAATTTACCACCGCGGTGCCTGCACTCGGTTGGTATTGCATCATGCAATTCTGAATACTCTACAAATATAGTAGAGTATTTTTATAATAAAAAATATTTTTCTTTCTAACTGCAAATTAGGGATAGCAACAGCTATGAGGAGGTCAAAAAGCAGGGGCGGGCTGTTGGCTGTGATTTGGTTATGAAGTGGATAGCTGGACGAGAAATTTATCATGTTACTGTAATCTCATTGAAAATACTTTAAAAAACAGAGATAAGACAATACTTTTGCGCCATGAATAGAATTGCGGAAATTAACGAATACATTGCTGCCGAACGCGAGGTATTATTGCAACACCCCTTGTATCGTAAGATCAAAACGATCAAGAATCTACGTTCGTTTACAGAAGGGCATGTGTATGCCGTATGGGATTTTATGTCTTTACTAAAAGCTTTACAGATTAAATTGACCTGTACGACTTTACCTTGGTTTGCGAGCGAGCATCCATCGACACGCTATCTGATCAACGAAATTGTATTAGCGGAAGAATCTGACGAATATATTGATGGTCGCCGTTTGAGCCATTTTGAAATGTATCTGGACGCAATGAGTGAAATGGGAGCAGATCTGCATCTGATCAATAAGTTTATCGTGAACGCCAAGAAATCCAAAAGTATTTTTGATGCCATTGCATTGACAACACTGGACAAAAGGATCAAAGATTTTCTGAATTTTACTTTTGAACTGATTGAAGAAGGGGATGTACATAAAATTGCGGCTGCTTTTACATTTGGCCGTGAGGACCTTATTCCGGGTATGTTTACTTCTATTTTGCAGGAGCTGAAAACTAACTTCCCTGAATCTAGCTTGGATAATTTTATCTATTATTTCCAACGTCATATTGATCTGGACGGTGATGAGCATGGCCCTTTGGCCATGCAGATGATCTCCGATCTGGCCAAAGAGGATGACGAGAAGTGGGAAGAAATGAAAATAGTGAGTAAAGAGGCGCTTCAAAAGCGCATTGAACTCTGGAATGCAATAGAAGATTCCCTATAGGGAATCTTCTATTGTTTGGAATCTTTGTAAAAAGAACTTAACGGATAATTTTACGGAAAACTATTCCGACAGCGAAGTTTTTAAGGCATGGGTAAAAGCGCTTATAAATTGTGGGTCCAAGGTGTTGGAAAAGGTATTCATATTCCCTAAGCTGACAATGAGTGCCGGTATTTTTGCTCCCCGTAAAATCGCATGACTGTGGCTTTCAACGGGTTTCTGCGTGCTCAATCCTTGATTTTTTAAATTTTGTGTGAGACGGAATGCGAACTCCCGACTTTGATCCTGTATCTTCGGAAGTTCAACGGCTTTTGGGTAAAATAAGCCGATTGGCAGCTTTGTGTTTGAAGGATCAACATCGAAATGAATGGAAACCAAGGCATCGCCGCTAAATGCTGCACGGTCTTTGAGCATCATAAATTCGTCTTTCGAATGGGTCAATACAACCTGAAAACCTTCTTTTTCAAGTTCATTTTGAATCATTTTACAAGCCTGTAAAGTGAGATCTTTCTCTTTGAGGCCTTTGCTGTTGGTGGCACCATTATCTTTGCCGCCATGTCCCGGATCGAGAACAATAGTCTTTACGCTGTTTTTAACAGCAGTGAGAGCAGTGATTTTTTCTTTCGTGGGATTAATAAAAGAGAAAGAGACAATTAACACGAATATACAGGGAACAAGCAGCAGATACTGATAACCTTTCGTGCGCGGCGATAGTTTTCGCATCAACCTGTCGATGCGTTCTACCAATTCATTTTGGTTTTTTAAAATTCTACTTTGCATATAATCTATTTGTTGATGCTGTTGTGTCAGATTCAGCAAGAAGCTCGCATAATCGGTCTTTCCATAGCATTCTCCCACTGCACGGTCGACCTGAAATTCATGTAGACGATGCAGTTCTTTCCGGACCCAATAAATGGCCGGGTTTATCCAGAAGAAGCAGCACATTAGTTCGATGTAGAATTTGTCCCAGGCATGTCCTTTTCGAATATGCTGAGCCTCGTGGGCAAAGATGAGCTGGCCTTCATAACTTTTAAGTGCGTTTTTATCCATAACGATGTAATGAAAGATCGAACAATTATTGAAGCGATTAAACGGCGGGATCACTTTAATTCCCTGATGCTCCTGAAAATCCATCTTCTTTAAAAAGCATGCGAGGGTTAAGCTGCGATAAACTAATCGTATCAGAAAGAAGATTGCGATTAGTAGGTAAGCATAAGTGAGTATTTTTTTTAACTCCATCCGGTCCCATAGGTTGAGCTGTTCTTCGGGTTCGATCGACAAGGGGGCATTGGAATTGTGTAACTGCTCTTGAAACGCTATCTCCTGATTTAACTTTGTTTTGGGATCGTTTAAATCGACATAATCGGTCTTAAATTTAAGACAGGGAACCAGGGTACAAAAGCTAACCAGTGCAATAAGCAAAAATCGGTTCCAACGAAAAAATGAAAGCTGCCGAAAAGCCAAGATAAAGAGCAAGACTAAAATAAGCAAACTGACATTGGCCTCTATACCATAGGAAAACAGGTTATTCATCTTTTTTATTTTTATTGATAATTTCCTTGATTTTCTCGATGTCAGTTTCGCTGATCTGTTGTTCCTTGACAATGAACGAAACCAAGTTTTCGACAGAATCATCAAAATATTTGTTCATCACACGCGAAAAGAAAAACTTTCGGTACTGCATCTTGGAGATCAGTGGATAATATTGATAGGTCTTCCCATAGGCATTGAATCCTACATATCCTTTTTTCTCTAAAATCCGTACAATGGATGATATGGTATTATAGGGCGTCGTTTGTGTTGGATCGATATATTCAATAATATCTTTGACAAAGGCCTGCTTTAATTTCCATATAGCATGCATAACCTCTTCTTCTTTTTTTGTTAATTCTTCCATAGTTTAAAGCTATAACTTATTTTTCAGTTTATCAACTTATTTTTCAGTTTTAAAACTGAAAAATAAGTTGATAAACTATAATAAATTGATTTTCAATGATTTTATTTTGTCTTTAATAGGTTTTAGTACCGTCAGTGCGGTTACGGAAACATTTTTGGAAATCTTAATTTCATTTTTTCAATAAATAGTCGGCCACCGCCTGATAAGCAGGCAGGGAATACGCATCGTTGGCTGGATTGGATGCTATGGGATGAGAGGATTTTTGGCAGGTTTTGCTCTTTTGTTGATAATTGATTGAAAAATGTCTTTTTTTCGTAACATATTGGCATTTGTGAAGAAATGCATTTTCCAATTAGTATCTAAGTTTGCAACGCAAAAAATAACAGAAAGACATTGAACTTTTTTTCGTCGCATTGGACCAAAGCAATATGCACTATCGCAGTGCTCCTATGCTTGGTTTTAGGAACGCGGGCCCAGGACTCGCTACGTATCTCGCTTGCTGATCTGATCAGTAAATCGCTGCAAAACAGTAAGTATATTGAACAGTCACATCTGCAGTTAGAGGAAAAGGGGATAGCCTTACGGCAGCAACGGATGGAATTACTGCCGAAAATCAGTGTCAGGGCCTCTGCGAGTTATGCGAGCAACATGCCTGTCTACGATCGGGGGATATTTGCCAAACCATCCCAACACGATGTGATCCATTTCCTGTATGATACTGGACTCGATTTCTACCTGAATCTTTACAATGGACATCGGGATCTGATGAAAATTGAATCAAAAAAACTCGAAATGGAACTGGCCAATATTGATTGGAAAAGCGCTACGGCGCAGATTAAGCTGGAGATCTGTAACTTGTTTCTGGATCTGGATTTAGCCTATCGCAACAAATTTTTCATTGAGCAGGATATCAAAGATCAGCGCACACAATTGAAAGAGATCGAAACTCGTTACACCGCAGGGGTTGTATTACATAGTGACGTGTTACGGATTTCTCTTGAATTGTCCAAGCGCGAATTGCTCTTGGTACAGATCACAAATGATATCAGGGCAATTAACCAAAAATTACAGCTGATCACCAATATACACCAGGAAATTGTTCCGATGTGTGGCACGATGGAAAGCCATCCGCTGAACTATCCGGAACTTGTGGCCATTGCGAGACAGGAAGCTTTTGTACTGTTAAAATCCGAACAGGAAGTTGCGTTAAAAAAACTGAGCGTCAAACAGGCCAAATCAAATTATCTGCCTGAAATGGGGCTGACCAATACATTTACCTTTGCCAATCCGCAGGTATTTTTATATCCGTATAATGCGAGCTGGTATAACTTAAATATAGTGGGGCTTAAATTGAATATCCCGATATCCGCCCTGTACCTCAATAAAAATATTGTTCGGGGAGCTCAGGTTGCTTTGAAGCGGGAAGAGGTCAAACACCACCATGAAGAGGAAGCTGTGGAAAATGAACTCTTTAAGGCTTATCTGGATTATAATCTTGCATTGGAAAAACAGGCGATCTGTCAAAAAAATCTGGCGCTGGCCAAGGAAAATGCCCGTATTATAAAAAATAGGTATTTCAAGTCTTCTGCACTGATTACGGATTTATTGGATGCAGATATGCAATGCCTCAAGACAAACTTTGAGCTGGAATCCGCCCGGATTGCGATACAGAAACACTATTATTTTATTGAATTTTTGAAGGGTACGATCTAATGAAACCTAAATCAGGCCGGTCAATGACCGATGTACAATTGACCCGCATCACCAATTGGTTTGCTGGGATTGCTTTGTTGGCACTTTTACTATGGGGCGGAAGGATACTCTGGCTGCGCATCCGGTATACCTATACCAATGATGCACAAGTAACCCAGTATATTAATCCCATTATTTCCCGTGTGGGCGGTTACATTGTTTCGGTTCACTTTAAAGATCATCAATCGGTCAAGCGCGGCGATACCTTACTGCTGATCGATAATCGGGAGTACAAATATGAAGCTGAGCAAGCTTCGGCTTCGATAAATAGAGAAAATGCGGAAATCAGTGTGCTGGGCAGCCAAAAGGAAATATTGCGGGCCGAACATGAATCATTGGAAAAATCCATTGCTGCTGCCGAAGCGCGGATGACGAAGCAGCAATTGGAATACGATCGCTATAAGTTTCTGTTTGATGAAAAATCTGCTACGGCGCAGCAATTGGAAGATATAAAAGCCACACTGGAGGTGTACAAAAGTGAACTTGCCGCATTACAGCATAAGCTGGAGGCATCGCGGGATCGCGTGAATGATGTTGATGTGAAAAAGGGGGTGATCAATGCGGAGAAAGCACGCTTGTCAGCAGCAGCAAACCGAAAGCATCTTGATGTCGGATATACCGTAATCCGGGCCCCCTATGATGGTCGGGTAGGAAAACGTAGCATTGAAAAAGGACAGATGATAAATCCGGGCGAGGTGCTGGGATTTATTGTCAATGCAGAGACACCAATTTGGGTGACAGCCAACTTTAAGGAAACGCAATTGCGTTATCTCAACCTTGGCAGGCGTGTAGAGGTTGTTGCGGATGCTTACCCGGATGAAACATTCTATGGAAAGATAATTTCTATTTCCCCTGCAACAGGTTCCTCTTTTTCGCTACTCCCGCCGGACAATGCAACGGGCAATTTTGTGAAAATCGTACAGCGCGTTCCCGTTCGTATTGAACTGGACAGGGGCAAGGGAGCCAAAAAATTACTCTCAGGGATGAATGTCAATGTTTCGGTCTCAAAAAATCAATAACAGTGAAAGGGATCTTCAAAGACTGGGTACCCGAATGGCTGATTAAGCTGATTTTATTCAGCGGGTTGATGCCAAGCATGGTCTTGTTTTTTCTGCCCGGTGCCAATGTCAATGTCACCGCGGGTTTCTACGGTGCACAGCCCAGTGATGTACAGTTCCTCATTATTCTTTTTTACGCGGGATTTGTCGGATTCTATGTCCTGGAACGTCGCTTTTTTCAGTATTTCCCGGTCAAACAGTACTATATCATTTTCAATCTCTTGCAATTGCTCAATTGTTACCTGATGTATCGCATCAACGAGATCAGTTGGATATATGGCTTACGTTTTTTTCAGGGTATGCTGTTCGCATCGGCTGTCAACCTCTCTATATCCATGATATTTTCCCGACTGAAAACCGAAAGGGCCAAGGAGGGAAGTTATGCCATATTTTTTGGTATGCTGCTCTGTAGTTCACCTTTCAATACCTTTGTGACAGCGGAGTTTATAGATTCATTTAACTTTGATGAACTTTACCTGTATGCCGCCTTATCTTTTGTACCGGGGCTACTACTGATCATCGTCACAATGAAACCCATCCGGCATAATCGTCCGTACCCTTTGTTTTCCCTGGACTGGGCCAGCTTTATCCTCTACAGTTTTATTGTTATAAGTTTCGGTTACCTGATGGTCTATGGACAGGAACTTTATTGGTTTTCGGATACCTCCATGCTGACCGTACTGATCGGTGGAATTTTATGCCTGGGCCTGTTTGTCATGAGGCAGAAAGCGATCAAACGTGTTTATATCGAGCTGTCTATCTTTGGAAACCGGAAATTCCTGCTTGGAATCCTCGTCTTGTATATGATGTATATCGAACGGTTTTCGCTGACGATCTCCAATCAGTATTTTCTACAGGTCATCCGCCTGGATCCTATTCACCTGTCCTATATCCAATGGTTTAATATCCTCGGGATTGTATGTGGTGTTATGCTATCCTTCTACTGGCTATTAAAACGGCGCACAGTGAAATGGATCTGGATTGTTGGCTACTGTTGCCTGTTGGCCTTTCATCAATACATGTTTTTTTCATTTGAAAGTGAGGGCAATGAAGATCACTTCTGGTTACCGTTGGTATTGCATGGGCTGGGGGTTGGCCTGATCATGGTGCCGACCATCTTATTTGTGATTGCTAGTGTACGCCCTCATTTGGGCGCTTCAGCGGCTGCAGCTTGTTTGGCCGTCCGTTACTTGGGTTATACCAGTAGTATCGGTCTGCAGAATTTCTTTAAGTTATTTGAACATGCCCAGCACCGGGAGGTTTTTCGGGATCAGCTGCAATCAGGCAATCTGATATTTGAAGACTATATTCAGCGGGAATCTCACCGGGTACTGCAGCATGGATTGCAGTACAAGGAATATGCCGCGGGATTGAAGCTCATCAGCGAGCGGGTTAATATACAGTCTTTCGTCCGGTATGGCATGGACTACTATGAATTGATGTCGATGATCAGTATCAGCATCTTGCTGCTGATACTGATTTCCCCTTCCTTGAAAAGCATGTACAAGAAGCTTAAAAAGAATCAGATTTCACCAGTATAACGGTGTCACAATTGATCAATATCCCAAATGGCTGCAGCACGTTGTAATTCCACCAATGCGACCGCACAATTGTAGCGTGCTTCATCATAAGCCAGCTGAGTGTCTGCTCTTTTCAATAAGTTCATATTCTTGCCATACGACAAGAGTATCGTGCTCTAAATCAGTTAACTTTGATGTGTAACCAGGTGCCCGGCACCTATAGATCAATGAACAATGGATAAACCAAAATCAGCAAAACTAGAAATCGTTATTCCTGCGTACCGGATGCACAGTCAGAGTTTTATCAATGTGTTGGATGGGATTTCAGAGGAACATGCACGTCAGCGCATCAATGGGCAGAGCAATCATATTGTTTGGATGGCAGGTAATTTTGTTAATGTACGTTATGGAATTGCATACGTCTTGGGGCTTCAGGAAGAAGATCCCTATCACGACTTATTTTTTATGGGTAAAACCTTGGATGAACAGTTTAAATATCCGACCTTAAAAGAGTTGAAAGATAGTTTTTATGCCATTTCCCCAAAAGTCTATCAGCGGCTGCTGGAAGTAGACGATGCAGAACTGGCGGAGATTTTCAAAATCGATATGAATATTCCTTTTGTCGAAGAGAACAAACTCAACTTTGTGGGGATGTGCATCGGAAGGCAGGATTATCTCTGCGGTCAGATGGCATTGATGCGGCGTATACTCAATTATCCGAGTATGAAATATGAAATGGACGAGCAGATGACCTATTAATGGTCAAACAGCATAAGCTCGCGCGCTGTAGGCAATGTACTGGCTTATGCTGTTCAAATGTCCTTAACCCAAATGGGCCAGGATCTCATCGACTTTTTGGAGGGCAATAAAGCGTTCGTGTTCTAAATTAACCTCATGCTGTTCATGCGTCCAGGTCACATGATAGGGAATGTGAACACCAAACCCACCGAGCTCGAGTACCGGAAGGATATCGGATTTGAGGGAATTGCCCAGCATCATAAAGTGATCAGGTGTGCAATCCAGATGCTTGAGTAACTTACGATAGTCTTTTTCTTTTTTGTCGCTCATGATTTCGATATGGTGAAAATAGTCTTCCAGTCCCGAATTTTTTAATTTCCGTTCCTGATCCAAGAGATCACCCTTGGTTGCAACGACCAGTCTGTAATTGCCCTTTAGCTGGGTCAGCGTTTCGGTCACACCGGGAAGCAATTCAATGGGCTTCAGCAAGAGCTCGTGTCCGAGCGATATAATTTGATTAATGATCTCAATGGGGACCGTGTTTTCCGAGATGCGATTGGCGGTTTCGATCATACACAACATAAAGCCTTTGATCCCATAACCATATAGGTGCAGATTCTTCATCTCGGTAGCGAAGAGCTCCTGCGAGACGGTATGTTGTGGAAGGTAGTTTTCCAAAAGCATGCAAAATTGTCTTTCTGCTTCCTGGAAGTAAGATTCATTGGCCCAGAGGGTATCGTCGGCATCAAAAGCGATGGTTGTTATCTTATTTTTCATTTGTCTCATTCGTTGTTTATGAATTATTTTCAATGGTCTTCATGAGCTCGTTTACTCATTAAGTTGGTATTTTAAGGTATTCGTGAGCTCGCTGCGCTCGGTTCACGCTGCCTTAAGCGGCATAGTGATCAAGAGTTCATCTAACCCACTCACATCGAAGACCCGTTTTGAATAAATCATGCTGTTTTTAAACCTACTTTTGTAATTTTATGAAGCTAATTTCTCAAAAGGAAATCATTATTAAAAGGACATTTGTCCCGGATCGTTATGTTAAGAACAAATCAATCATTTTTGGATCGTACGATAACACTTTACGCTCAGCAGCAGCGTCAGGAGGATATCGTGGTCAGAAAGTATACCAAGGGGCAAAACTTATATGATCAGGGGACAGCATCCACCAAGGTTATGGTTATCAGTGAAGGGATAGTCAAGTGCTATTTTACCGAGGCTAACGACAAGGAGTATATCGTTGAATTCCTTTCGGTCGGGGAAATTGTCGGGGAGATCGAAAGCATTCGTCATATTCCCAGTCTGTGTAGCATACAGGCCATGACCGATGTGACGGTCTATGCATTTTCCAAAACGTATTTTAGGGAGTTATTGGAAAGAGATATCACATGGAGCAATATGTTGCTGGATGTGATGGCACAACGTATTGTGCATACCTCGAGCCGGGCATCTTACCAGCAGTTATACAGCCTGGAACATAGTTTACATCGTTTATTGGAAATCCAATCCCAACAGGATATGGCAATCAAGAAGGAGGATATGGCTGCTTATCTCGGTATTTCGGTCAGAAGCCTCAATCGGGAGCTTAAGAAATTCCTGAAATAATTACCCATCCCATTTTTTAGGGCATTCGTCACATTTTTTCTATTTATCTTTTCATTTCTATTAGCATTGTATCATCAAAACCAATCGTAGATGAAATATTCCTGTTGGAGAAGCACAAACAATGTGAAGAAAAACTGGATATTCCATTTGACCATTTAACAACAAAATGCGAAGCATTCAAGAATACCATTGAATGCAAACACAAATGAATAATTGACTACATGATGAGACTAAGAAAATTTCGAAAAGTAGAATTCTGGTTAGCAACGCTGCTTTTTATACTATTCAGCTATAACCTTGTATCAGACACCAATCAAAGGAATGATGGTGGTATCCATGAACAATTCATTGCCGTAGGCATAAGTTATTCCTATTTCTTTAACTTTTTTGTGCCTAAGTTCCTTTATATTTTAGCGGTCTATCTAAGTTTTTTGGCGCTAAATTTTATACTGATCCCGGCAATTATTGAGAAGAAAAGCGAAGCATTAAAATACGCCCTGATCGTTCTGCTGATAGCTGTCGTTAGCCTTGTACTGGGTATTGCTAAGACGTACAGTCATACCTATGAGTTGTTGGCTTATAAGACAATTCAACAGGGATATAATCGTCTATTTTTTGATGCATTTAATAAGACGGCATTAATGGTCATCCTTATTTCGGTTTATACCTGTGGCAAGTATTTTATGGCCTATCTGCTCAAAAATATGGACGGAAATACCGCTGTGCAAAGACAGATGAAGATGGATCTGGCTTTCGGGATAGGATTTTGGTTTGTGGGATTATTTTTATGGATTACATCCAGATCAAATTTTCAGTTTGCGATCCTCTGGACCATGGTGGTGCTTTCTGCGGTCGGTATTGTGATTTATTCGCTTTATTACCTATTGCCTGAACTGTACAGGCAAAAAATGAAATTTGGCCGCTATTTTTGGAACATCTTTGTCATTAGTTTGGTCCTCATGTTACCCTTATGTATTTTGGCGCTGTTCTTCTTCAATCGGACTTCCGAAGTAATTTTTATTGTTGCGTTGTTTCATCTACCTACACAGTTATTGGTCAGTATTCCGCTTTCATGGTTTTTGTATAGAAAACGTGTTTTACAAAATTATGAGTTGACCTCACTACGAACCGAACTGGGTAAATCAGATGCTAATCTCAACTTCTTAAAGTCACAGATCAATCCACATTTTCTGTTTAATGCATTAAATACATTGTATGGTACCGCTTTGCAGGAAAAAGCCGAAAGAACCGGTGAGGGGATCCAGCGGCTGGGGGACATGATGCGGTTTATGCTTCATGAGAACACACAGGATAAGATTTCGCTGATCCGAGAGGTCGAATACCTGAATAATTATATCGCATTGCAAACTCTTCGGACCTCACAGTCTGCCGATATCAAGATCGAAACGTTGATTGAAGAGCAGTTTGAAAATTACCAAATTTCCCCGATGTTGCTTATTCCTTTTGTTGAGAATGCGTTCAAACATGGTATTAGTTTACAGAAGCCTTCATATATCAAAATTTCCTTACAGGTCAGGGGAAATGTGCTATTCTTTGATGTCAGTAACAGCATCAATCTCAAAAATGACAATGATCCTGAAAAGTTAAAAAGCGGTGTGGGGCTTGACAATGTACGGAAACGCCTATTGTTGTTGTATAGGGACAGACATGAGCTGATCATTCGTGAAAATGTACAGGAATTTTTTGTCCACTTGACCTTACATATTGACTAGGTAAAAGGAGGGAACAGATGGCCCCTTTTTGGAAGGAGCTGTTACGAAATGCCAAGGATAAAGCGGAATATTACCCACAATATTTTATATTTGATAAAACAGGAAAATTGGTCGTTGAAAAAGCGCTTCGACCAAGCCATGGACAGCAGCTTTGCGAGCAGCTTGACAAGATTTTAAACCAATAATTTGTATGATAGCCATAGCGATAGATGATGAGCCACTGGCGTTGGAGGTCATTAGCCATCACACGTCAAAAGTTCCCTTTATTGAATTGAGAGAAACATTCACAGATGCTTTTATGGCGATCAGTTATTTACAGCGGCAGCCTGTTGATCTAATTTTCCTGGACATTAAGATGCCTGATATTTCAGGTATCGAATTTCTGAAAAGCCTGAATACGGTTCCCATGATTATTTTTACAACCGCTTATTCCGAACATGCTTTGCAGAGCTTTGAACTTGATGCAATTGATTATCTCTTAAAGCCTTTTTCTATGGCTCGATTTTTAAAGGCTTGCAACAAAGCACATGAACTGTACCATCTGAGATCTACAAAGGCTGGGATGAACAAGGGCTATTTTTTTGTAAAAGATGGCTATGAACATGTAAAGGTCGAATTTGAAGATATACACTATATCGAAGCTTCTGGCAACTATACACAGATACACCTATCGAATAAACTGATTAGCTCAAGGATCACCATCAGTGAGCTCAGCGAATTGCTGCCAAAGTCTGATTTTGTGCGTTGCCATAGAGCGTTTATTGTTGCAAAAGGAAAGATGACAAAGTTTGACCGGGCCCAGATCTGGATAGCTGACAGAATAATACCTATTGGTACCACCTATACAGATCTTAAATTGTATTAATACACAAAAATAAAAGCAATGCAGCACTATAGCATCATGTACCTAAAACTCGTTTTACTTTTTATGTGTGTAACTAGCTATGCGATGGGACAAAATATGGAGAAATCTTTATTGGATAAAACGCTTTCCAGCTATTATCCGAATGGAAATGAGCCTGGGATAGCAGTTGCGATTAGTCAGCATGGAAAGATCCGTTACCAATATGCCGTTGGAATAGCGGATCTAAAAACGAAACAAAAGATCACCGAAAAAAGCCATTTTCGGATGGCCTCCGTCAGTAAGCAGGTGACAGCGCAAGCTATTTGCAGTTTATTTGCTCAGGGAAAGCTAAAGCCAACAGATCAATTGGGGCTTTTCTTTGACTATTTGCCCTTAGCCTTGCGGCGTATTACCGTTGCTCAATTACTTCAACACCGTTCGGGCATCATGGATTATGAGGCATTGATACCAAGTGATCGAACGGCGCAGGTTTCGGATCGCGATGTGCTGGATTATATCCGGCAGACAGATACGCTCTATTTTCCTGCAGGGAGCCGATTCAGATACAGCAATACGGGCTATTGCCTGTTGGCTTTGATTGTGGAACAGGTGACCGAAGAATCTTTTGCGGCATTTGTAAAAAAGCATTTGTTTCTGCCGAATGGTATCAGCAATGGAATTGTCTACACAATGGATTCAGCTATTCCCAATCGGGCCTTCGGTTATCATCCTAAGGGGGATACCTTTGTGTTTGCTGATCAGAGTGTGACCAGTGCGACTCAAGGCGATGGCGGAGTTTATCTATCGGCTTTGGAGTACCATCAATGGGCTAATTTTTTGCTTCATAAGCGTTTTTCCGAAGCTCTTATACAGGATTTTCTGGGAACAGAGAACTTTCCGGTAAAAGATGGTGTATTCTACAATTTAGGCTGGTTTATCTATCCTTTGGAGGGAAATAGGCTGTTCTTCCATTCGGGAGAATCAACGGGTTTCCATAATATTGTGTATTTAGATCAGCAGAAAGACCTTATTATCACATTATTTAGCAATCGTGATGATCTCCAGATCGCAGATGCATTTGATGCACTGCTTGATGTACTTAAATTGCCTAAGCCCATGGATCCAAATGCCCAAAACAAATCTGTTTTTGGCTGGCTCAATGCGGTATATGCGAATTAACCTACCTTCTTGCTGAAAAAATAAAATCGCCTATCCTTTTTTGAAAGGTATAGGCGATTTGCTAATCAGGATGTTAAAGTGCCTGTTATTTCAAAAAGTCAGGAGCTTGATAAGCTGGATTAGGATAGGTATAAAAGCCTTCTCCGGTCGCAACTCCCAATTTATTTTTATCAATAAAATGTTCCTTGAGGTAAGCTACAGTCTTTATTTTTATAGGGTCTTCTGTCGCCTCGGCGGACATCTTGTTGATGTTATATGCAGTGGTGATGCCAACGATATCCAAGATGCCAAATGGTCCCGTTGGTGCTCCTGTGGCCACCATCCAAGTTTTATCGATTGTCTCCACGTCCGCAACTTCATTGACCAATAGGTCTGTTGCTGCCGAGAGTAAAGGAACCAAGAGGGAGTTGACGATATAACCCGCTTGTTCTTTATGTAGTGGAAGGGCGACCATACCGATCGACTTGGCAAATTCAACTACAGCGCCGAATACCTGAGGATCCGTACCGGGATGTCCCATAATCTCTGCTGTATTATGTTTCCAGATTTCGTTTGCAAAATGCAGGGCAAGAAATTTCTGTGGTCTGCCAGTGTCCTGCGCAAACTGACTGGGCAGCAAAGTCGAAGAGTTTGTGGCAAAAATGGTCTTTTCGGGTGCGACCTTCGCGAGCTCCTCGTAGAAAGCAATTTTAATGGCCGGATTTTCGGGGACAGCCTCAATCAATAAGTCGCTGTCTTGTACCGCCTGTGCTAAATCCGATGTATACAGTAAACGTTTGAAAGTCGCTTCCAGCTGTTCATCCGTCGCATGGAGATCTTTTTGGAAAGCTTTAGCCAAGATTTCAAATTTGGATTTAGCTTTTTCGAGCACTTCCTCATTGATATCGTAAACGGTCACCTGATAACCATGGAAGGCGGTCTGAAAAGCAATTTGATAACCTAGAACCCCGCTTCCCGCAATCGTTACATTTGTAAATTTCATGTTATTCTTATTTTATAAACTCATTATTCAATAGTCAGGAGATTAATTATCCCTTAATTCCCTTTAACCAATCTTTAAATTTGCCAACCTGTTCAGCGATAAAGGATTCATGATCTTCATTTTCTTCGTTCTCTCCGGGAAGAATATGTTCAAAATAAGTTCCTTTCAGGATTTTACGCAATAAACCTTCTCCTAGAAAGGGTTTGTCATCGTTAAGTGTCCGTGCTGCTTTTAGCAAATGACGTATATCGTATTGTAATGGATTGATATCAGGAACTTGCTTGTTGAGATTCAAGAGCTCGTATACGGCAATACGCGCGGTTCTGACGGAGCTTTCCATGGTAAATACAACATCATTATTGGTTTCGACGAACTGTCCAACGAGGCCCAGATTTTTACAGCCTTCGGGCACTACTCTTGGGCGATCACCTTTAGCACGGGGCATAAACATGGAGGTGATATAAGGCATAAATGTGGTACGAACAATGGTATTTTTGATGACATCATCCAATTGGTCTATTATTCCGAGGTGATGACATAGTTCAGCCAAGATTTCATTTCCGGTACATTCGGGCATGGTCTTTTTAACATAATTTCCTTTCTTGTCCATAAAGAGCGCATAGACCCAAAGTACAAGAACATCGTCGGGTTGGCCCGGGAAGTGCGGTTGTCTGTTGCAGGTGAAGCTCATCAACCAGTTGGAATCTGTAATGGTAATTATGCCGCCAGTGACTGTTTTTCCTGAATAGGGGTCATTGACCGAATAGCCCTTTAATTTTTCGATTAAAGCCGAAGGTTTACAAGTCAGCGTAGCAGATTCCCATGCTGACTTTTCAATATTGCTGCAGAATTTTTCGGGTCTACCGAAAATAGCTGATTTGGCTGCCAGATTTTTCCAGAGTTTCCAGCCGGCACTTTGTCCACTGGTGCTATTGTCGATGCCGATGATCGGTGCTTTGGTATTATCACCATAGAAGGTGTCTTCAGTCATTGAACCGGTGGTGACAATGACAAAGTCATTTGGACCAAGTGGGATACGTACTTCTTTACCACTTTGTTCGGTAATTATTCCTTCCACGGTTTTTCCTTCGGTATTGCTTTGTATGTCAAGATCTTTGACCAGGACATTAAATTGGATCTTGACACCTTTCTCTTGTAACACCTTGCGTAATGGGGTGACAAAAGTATCATATTGATTGTATTTCGGGAATACGAGGGAAGAAAGGTCGTTTAATCCATCAATTGCATGAAGGAAACGATGCATGTACAGTTTCAATTCCAATAAGCTATGCCAGTTTTCAAAAGCAAACATGGTACGCCAAAAGGTCCAGAAATTACTGCTCAGGAAAGATTCGCTGAAATAATCTTCAATTGTCAGGTCATCCAATTCCTCTTTCTTTTTCAACAGGAGTTTGATAATTGCAAGTTGATCTTTTTTGGCCAACCCAAATTTGCTAAAATCTTTGATTTCACCAAGATTGTGAATAAGCCGTGCTTTAGAATAGTTGGAATCGTTGTCGTTGATCAATCTATATTCGTCAAGTACACTGTAAGGAGCTGGCATTTCCAAGGCTGGAATATCCTGAAACATATCCCATAAATTTTCGTAAGTCATGTCCATTTCACGCCCACCACGGATGACATAACCATCTTTGGCATTACCGGCACCGTCCAGGGATCCGCCTTCGATATGTAACTGCTCCAGGAAGGTGATATTTTCTGCAGGGACATGTCCGTCACGGATGAAATAGTATGCGGCTGACATGCCGGCAATCCCGCTACCGACAATGTAGATTTTACTGTCCTTATAGGATTTGGTCGGGATTCCTTTGTTACGTTGATAGTTTCCTATTTGATCTGAAAAAGGCATGGCCTTTTTAGGCGTGTTACGTTGTTGTTCGCTGCTTGAATCCGGTTCATGATTTACATTTCCATATTCAGCAGATGCATTTAATACTTTGTCGAATTTTGAGGTGATTTCTTTCATGATTCTTATTGTTTTTAATTCTTGAGTAAAGTTAGCCATACTCCTCAGATCATTTATGCCCTCAAATTCGCTATTGTTCTACCGAATTTCCTTTTTTTACATATTTTGTCTTTTTCGATATTCAGAAGGCGATAACATGGCGTACTTTTTGAAAAAACGGCCAAATGCAGAGATCGAATTGAAGCCTATCGCATAGGCGATGTCGGAAATGGTCTTCTCCGGATTTCCGAGTAGGACATACGCTTCTTTGAGCAAATTTTCGTCTATGATTTCATGGGGCGTTTTCCCAGATGCTTTTTTAACAATACTAATCAGGTATTTGTTTGAAATAAATAACCGATCGGCGTAATATTTTACATCTTTGGATTGGCAGCAATGTTGCTGTACCAGGTCCGTAAACTTAAAGTAGAGGCTATTGGCCTCCTGAATTGTTTCAACAGCATGTTGGTCCTCCATGGCGAGCACATCGGCTATTTCCAGCAGCAGGTTAAATATAATGGTGCGGATAATGTCGGGGGTAAAAGGTGTCGCCCTTAGGGTCACCTCGCTTAAATATTCAAGGAGCTTTAATAATTTTCCGGCGAGTTTTTCTGCCTCGGGTATCATTGCGAATGTCGCATTATTGAATAGTCCCAGTTTTTCGATAAAAAATGGGTTGGCAATGTTTTTAAGTAGAAACAACTTGTCAAAGAAAAGCAGTTTCATTCTGAAATCCTTGCTGACCGCTGTAAATTTGATGATGGTGGAAGGGGCTGAAACAAGTAAGCTATGCTGTGATAGTGTATATTCTTGATTATCAATTTCTACCGTAATCGTTCCGGCTGTGCAAATGCAAATGGCGTAAAAATCGATACGAAATGCATTTCTAGGGTATTCAAAAAGCGGATTGCCCGATGAGATGTAGTAAGGGCGATTGCAATCTACACCAAAGAAAGATAAAGTGTCTTGTAGACTGTCGTGTGTATTTGGATTGATCTTGATGCTAAACTTCATAGGGATTGTCATGTGCAATAGACCTTATTCTTTCGGTGGATAAAATAGGTTATGTGCGTTTTAAAATAAGCTTTTCTGTAGCAATCTCATCTTCGGTACCAACAAAGTAGCTGTGGAACCCAAATTTTGTCAATAGTTGTCTGGAGGCAGTATTATCGGGGTCAATGATGCCGATCACATCCTTATTGGCGTCGATGCTTTTGGCCGTGGACAGCAGAGATTCACAGATTTTGGTGCCGAGACCTCTACGCCAAAACTCCTTTTTTAGCAAATAACCGATTTCAAATACGGTTGGATCTTTTTTATAGTTGACCAATTTGCAGTCGCCCAAAAATAATTGACTCTCGGAATCTATCACCTTAAAATAACCCAATGATGGATCTGTATTGATTTCGAGAATAGAAGCAAATTTTTTCTCGGCCTGCTCGGCCGTTAAACCCTTGCCGGAAATATATTTCATGATTTCGTCGTCCTTGGTAAGTTCTCTAAAAAGGGGGAAATCTTCGGCTGTATATTTTTTTAATTCTAGTGTGTTGTACATGGCTTATGTGTCTTCTACACAAGATAAGGTTGTTTTTCTGTTAAATCAAACTGTTTCGGCTCAAATCATCATTTTTCTGTCTAATTTGTGATTGCCCCGATTAAGCTATCGGAATTTAACTTAAATTGTCATGGAGGAATAAAATACATTGGCTCATGACAACAAAAGTTTGGAATGATGTATAGAAACTGGATCACATTTAACTATTGATACAATGAAGATAGCAGGATTATATGAAACGCATATCCAGGTACGTAATCTGGAGGAGTCGGTCAATTTTTATACGAAGGTGCTTGATCTGCGGATTGCATATCGTGATCCCAGTCGACCTATCGTTTTTTTGTGGGTAGGCACAGGTAAGGAATTTATGTTGGGACTCTGGCAGGAGGAAGCAAATTTTCAGCCGCGGCATTTTGCTTTTAGAGCAAGTAAAGAAGATATCTTGAATTACGCAGTAGATTATCTCAGGGAAAGGGATTTAAAACCTTACAATTTTTTGAAAGATGGTGTAGAAAAACCAATGGTATTTGCCTGGATGCCGGCATTGGCAATTTATTTTAATGATCCAGATGGAAATCAATTGGAATTTATTGCCCTATTGGAAGGCGAGGGGAGGCCAGAATTGGGTGTGATGTCCTACGAGGATTGGTTGCAGCTTTCATAAAAAATAAGTGGCTATTTTAGACATGCCCAAAAAGGTGTCTAACTTTTTTGGGCATTTTTCTGCTTAGAAAGCAGAAATACGATTTTGCATTTAAGTTACGTTTAGTGCGTATTATTAAGCAAGTTAAAGACCATCTTGAATAGATCAGGTTGCACCATTAACCCTTTGATAGTCTAGTAATGGCTTCGTCCCGCGTAGCAACAAAGTTGATCTTACGGCCTTTATTGCTTTCGTAGATAAAATCATTCAAACTTTTACTGTTATAAATGGAAAAGTCTCCAACAATAGCAACGTCAAAATCGTACTGCGTATATTTTTGGAGAATATCCCCCGCCAACTTCGTTTTGAGTTCAAAAAAATCAGGCGAAATATTTTCTTGGTATAAGATTGCTTTATATGCTTCCTGTGCGCCACAGTCTACCATGATCTGTAAACCGTCATCGAGATTGTTGATGAGCATGCCTGAGTCTTTTACCTCAGCAATATTTTGATCGTTTACTTGAAAAATGTCGATTTTCATATTTTTTGTTTGAAATATTGATTGTTCATAAAATATTGTGTTGATTGGACATGGACACTAAGCTACAAATAAAATTGTTATCTATGCTTTTCCTCTTACGTCATTCATTTTTAAGGTCATTGATAGGGCCTCCGTTTCGATCCAGTTGCTGTAATCTGCAATGGCTTTTAAACGCAGTTCATCAGTAATATACCCTTCTATGACCATTTGTTGCGACTGGGCAACTTTGATCCAGATGCCAAGATTGGTCTGGAAATGATCGTCGCCCTTGGTATAGGTCTGATCGGCGTTGATCGTCTCAATGGCTGCAAATCCCTGTTGTTGGATTAAAGTGGCGATTTCATCTGCGACACGGTTGTTCATCCCTGCATCGGCACGCCATTTCAGAAATGTATGATAAAACTCCTGCATACTGGCTGGCGGTGCAGGGTTCCATTCAATTGCGGTATGGTTATAATCCAGGATCGAAAGCTGTCCTCCGGGTTTCAACCAGGATTTGAACAGTTTTAAGGCCTTAGGAATATCACTTAGCCATTGCACTGTTCTTGCAGTCATAATCAGGTCAAACTGATGTGGAGGCTCATAACTGAAAATATTATCACATACAAGATTAAGATTGGCGGTGTCACCGTAGTGCTGATTCCCTATATCAATAAACGATTGGGTGTTGTCTAAACCGATCACTGTTCCGCCCGCAACAAGTGAGGCGGCTTCATTTGTCAGTGTTCCAGTGCCACAGCCTACATCGAGGATCGTTAAACCGGGTTTTAACAAGGGAAGAATGGTCCGGTAGTCATTTGCCAAAGTTCGTCTTTCAAATATTTTATTTGCCTGCTGGTCTTTTCTGTCAATAAATTTCTCTTTCATTTGATTGGTTTAGTGTGCCATAAATATAATTTGCTTTGACGATAAAACAAACCTCTTTTTTGATTGGAGGACCGCCAGAGGTACCTTCGGGTCGATTAAATTTTTTTAAAATGATTCACCGTCGCTACATAGGTTGAAAATAGGGGAAAATAAGGTTAAAAACTTAAATTGAAGTGACAGCGGATAAAACTTTTGGATAAGAATTTATTGGGGAATATTTTTTATATTAGTAAATAATGATTCTAACATCATGTAATTGCACTTAACGATACAAATACAACTTGTAATATGAAAAAAATAGCCAAAATCCTTGCACCAATTTGCTGCGCATTTTTACTTTCTGCTTGTACTTCAAATTATTTAATGACTTTCAATGGCGACAATATAAAAAAGAATGAAGAGAATGGCCATTTTTCATTCGATAATGATACGATTAAGATTGATTATTCTTTTGCTGGTAAAGAGGGTAAGGTATATCTAAAGATAGCGAATAAATTGGATAAGCCTGTCTTATGGGATCTGAAAAGTTCGGCGCTGATCATCAATGGCAAAGCGTTCAGTTATGCTGCTGAAAGCGTGGCAATCAAAGGAGAAATTGATGGAACTGTTTCGGGCTTTGGAAATAGGAAAACAAGTATATTTAATGAAGACTTGTTACGTGGGTATTTTAATGGCACTATAGGTTTGCCAAAGGATGTGGTGCTTATCCCTCCGCATGCTTATGTAGATGGCAGCTATTTTGATCTTCGAAACGATGTGAAGGAAATTACCAAATCATCAAAAAAGGAAAAGGTATATATGTATGATATGAATGGGGAAAGTTATGCTGTGCAGCTTGCCAAATTTGAGCCTGTTGAATCACCATACAATCTGCGTAGTTTTTTGAGTTATTCGGTGTTGGTCGACGGCCAGGTGTTGCCGAAAACGACAGAACAGCAGTTTTATGTGGAACAGCTCTGGCAGACCGGAACAGTATCATTGAATAATATCGTAGAGATTTATACAAAAAGAGGGGATGTGATGGCGTATAAAGAGAAGAAAGGACAAGATGTGCTGTTGGTTGGAGGAGCTGTTGCATTGACGGCCGCAGCAATAGCCATCGATGATAAAAAAGTGGAGTAGGGAATCGGTCAACGCCTTTAAATTTATGGGCATATAGTCGTTTAAAAATAATGAAAGCCAATAGAGCATCCGGTATTTTTGGAAACCCTATTGGCTTTTAATTTACTTGTATTCCCGAGAGCTTCTTTTCCCCCTTAAGCGCTCATGGATTTCATTTTTATTCTTAGGACAGCTTCCTTGCTTTTATTTAACGGTGGTGCCATCCGCGATTTCTTCATCGGCCTTACTCACAAGCCGCATGGCCGGATTAAGGTTGCCAAAGATTTCTACCTGTCCATCAATGCTACGTCCTTTTTGTACTGGAACACGATTTGTTTTGTTGTTTACAACGGCGATAACAAAACTCCCTTCCCCTGAGGTAAAGACTGCTGTTTTGGGAACAACAAAGGTGCTATCTTTGGAAGTTAAGGGCAACTCGACCTCGGCAACCATTCCCGGGAGAAGTTTGTTGTTGGTATTGCTAATGTCGATTTCAACCCGTTCGGATCGGAATCTGCTATCCAGCGCGCCTGACTTGCGTGCGATCTTGCCTGAAAACTGTTGGCCCGGCAAGGACTTTACGGTAAATTGTAGCGGTTGATCTGCTGCCAGGAAGCCGGCATATTGTTCGGGTACGGCAATGGCCAGGCGGAGTTTGCTCTGCTGTTGGATGGTCATGATCGGCATTTCCGATCCTCTTCCGGCCGGTCCGACATAAGCCCCCTGATTGACATTCCGCGTGGCGATAACACCGTCAAATGGGGCACGTATTTCGAGGTAGTTCAATAGATTCTGTACCTCCGCATAGGCTGATTTTGCCGCCTGAAATTGGGCAAAATCAGCATTCTTTTTCGCCTCGGCAACCTCGAGATCCAGTCGGGCTACAGTACCTTCGACTTTACTGGTTTCGAACAGTCTATCGTAGGTACTTTTGGTCGCCATGTAAATTGCTTCCTGTGACTTTAACCTTGATTTTGCTGCCGACAACTGTGAGCTTAATTCTGGTGCTTCCAGGACAGCTAACAATTGTCCGGCCTGAACCCGACTGCCAATGTCAACTTTTAAGGCCCGCACATAGCTGCTCACTTTGGCATAAATTTCTACCTGCTGAAATCCGCTGATCTCGCCCGGTATCTGCATTTTGTTCGTTAGTTTCTGTTTGGACGGCGCAAATGTTTCCATTGCTGGACTTTCCGTTGCCGTTGCTACTTTTTTGCTGTTTTCCTCGGCAGCGGACTGACATCCGGTTAAGTAGGCGAACAGGCCTACTGCGGATAATATTTTTAGGAGATTGTGTTTCATGATAAAGGTTTTAATGCTGCGATATAATGTTTACTTTCTTCGTCTTCGGGATCTAAGGAGATCGATTGGGTGCTGCTTTTCTCTTGTGCCCAGGCAAATATCAACGGTAAAATTACCAGTACGGCAAACGTAGAGAAGAGTAAGCCTCCGATAACGGCACGTCCCAATGGGGATACCTGTTCACCGCCTTCTCCATGACCGATAGCCATTGGCAACATCCCGACAATCATGGCCAAACTGGTCATAATAATAGGACGCAGACGCAGTGAGGCTGCTTCACGTGCTGCTGCCAGTGCATTTTGATTATGCTTGCGGATATGCTCGGCATTGGTGATCAATAGCACGGCATTGGCGATGGATACACCCACAGACATAATAATACCCATATAGGATTGCAAGTTGAGTGTTGAACCGGTCATTAAGAGCATCAGCAAGGATCCTAGGACAACTGCAGGTACGGTGGTGAGAACAACCATGGATACTTTGAATGACTGAAAGTTGGCCGAGAGCATCAGAAATATCACAATAATTGCTACAGCCAGACCTGCCTGTAGGCTATCCATGGTTTCATCTAATACTTTTCCCAATCCGATCTGCTCCACCGAAAGACCGCGTGGAAGTTCGCCCAAAGCTTTTATACTACGTTGTACATCTTTGGAGGCTGTTTTTAGATCGGTATGATCAATATTGGCCGTGACGGAAATGTAGGGCATAGCACCTAAGTTGTCGTTCTCGCCATAAGTATAGGACGGCGTAATGGTAGCAATGTCGCTCAGTATTGGCCTTGACGAATTTTTTAACAATGGAATTTCTCCAATCTCTTTCTCGTCTTTCATTTTATCAATCGGAACCTGTACTTGCACATTGTAGGATAGTCCCGCTTTTTCATCAATCCAGGTATTTTTTTCTGTATAACGGGAGGACGATGTTGCCGCGATCAGTGATCGGGTCACTTCTGCAAGGTCAATACCGAGCTGAGCGGCACGCACCCGGTCAATATTGATGTCATAGGACGGGTATTTGATGGATTGTGCCAGCTGTACATCCCTGAAATAGGGAATAGCTTTCAGTTCTTCGATTAATTTACCTGCATATTTCTCATTATTCTTTTTGTTCTTACCCGCGATACGTACCTCGATCGGTGTTGGTGAACCTTGGCTCAGGACTTTATCGGTGAGTTCGATGGGTTCAAAGGAAACTTGCACATCTGGAAGAGCGGCTTGGAGACGTTTTCTATATTCGTCGCGGAAACTGTCCATATCGTGGTGATAGCCTTTTAGAGCGATCTGAAAAACGGCTTCATGCGGACCCGCCATAAACAGGTAGATCGGTGATACGGAGAATTGCCCTGGATGTTGACCAATATAAACAGACGATATGCTAATATGTTCTTTTCCAACGAGCTTTTCAAGTTCGGCCAACGCACGTTTGGCTTTCTCCTCGGTACGTTCAATACGGGTTCCTTCAACTGCACGCAGACGCATCTGAAATTGGCTTGAATTGACCTTTGGAAATACGTCCTGTCCAATCGTATTGAGCAAAACGAGGACCAGGCTTATGGCGCCAAGGAGGTAGACGACGGTGATAATTTTCTTCTGCTTGAACAGTCTGTCGATCATTTTCATAAACCGATTTCTGAAACGTTCAAACAGGCTGATCTTGCCATCGTTGTTAAAATCTTCCCGTTCGACAAGGAGTTTCTTCTGATTCAAGGTATCTTGTTCGGATTCAACGGATAGGCCTGTCTCGGCAAATTTTACTTCATCTGCATTCAGTCCTTTTGGATTTATTTTATGTGGACCGGCTTTGTGATGATCTTTCATCAACCAGTTGGCCATGACCGGTACAAAAGTCTGTGACAGCAGGAAGGAGATGATCATGGAGAATCCAATGGACAGGGCTAAGGGTAAGAATAGCGATCCCGGAATACCTGTCATTGTAAATGCAGGCGCAAATACGGCAAGGATACACAATAAAATCAGCAGCTTTGGCAGGGCAATTTCCTTACAGGCATCCCAGATTGCCAATGCTTTGGGTTTGCCCATATCGAGGTGCTGGTGTATATTCTCTATCGTCACCGTACTCTCGTCAACGAGGATGCCGATTGCCAATGCCAATCCGCTCAGTGACATTAGATTGATCGTCTGTCCAAAGAGTTTCAGAAAGAGTACGCCCGAAATAACAGAAATTGGGATGGTTAGGATAACGATTAACGCGGCTCTACGGTCGCCCAAAAATAATAAGACCATCAGACCGGTGAGTATTGCTCCAATAGCGCCTTCGGTGATCAAACTTTTGACGGAGTTGATGACATAGACGGATTGGTCAAACTCATAGGATAATTTGACGTCTTCGGGCAGGGTGTTCTGTATTTTTGGAAGTGCGGCCTTCAGATTTTGTACGACTTCCCAGGTGGAGGCATCTCCGGCTTTGGCAATGCTGACGTAGACTGATCGTTTGCCATTGACCAGTGCATAACCTGCCGTGACATCGGCACCATCTTTCACCGTAGCGATATCACCCAGATAGAGATTTTGTACACCGCCTTTAAAAAGCGGGATTTTCTCAAAATCTTTTACATCCCGAATGGTGTTATTGGTGGGTGTAATGTAGTTTTTATCTTTTATACGGACATTTCCGGCAGGTGCGGTCTGATTGTTGAGTTTTAAAGCCTCGACAACCTGATCAGGGGTCATATTGTGACTGCGCATCAGATCGGGATCCACATTGACTTCGATTGTACGTGGACTACCGCCAAATGGTGGCGGGGAAAGTAATCCCGGTATGGAGGTAAATGAAGCCCGTACATAGACGTTGGCCAGATCCTGTAGCTCATTGTTGGAACGTTTATCGCTGCTGAGTACCAGTTGCCCTACAGGGAGTGAAGATGCGTCAAACCGGATAATAAAAGGCGGTTGTGACCCTGGGGGAAAGATGGCCTGGATACGGTTGGCCAATGCACTCAATTCGGCTGCAGCCTGAGCCATATTGGTATCCTCGTAGTAGGAGATCTTCATCAAAGTCAGCCCCTGGATATTTTTGGTTTCAATGGATTTGACTCCGTTGGCAAAAAGCAGGATATTGACGTAGTTTTTAGCAAAATAAGACTCCATCTGATCTGGAGAATAACCTCCAAAGGGGTGCGCAATATAAATAACAGGAAGGTTCATTTTGGGTAAAATGTCTACCTTGATCGTGCGTACTGCGCCTATTCCAAATACAATAAGTCCCATGACCAACACAAGGATGGAGATTGGCTTACGTAAGGCAAAACGGATTAAATTCATGTGGTGCTATTTTATAGTTCTTTGTTGAAAATATCGAAATCTCCCGCTGCTGCGGCTTTCAGCAAAAGTGATTGCCAGAGGTTGATATGGACGATTTCGCGATCTGTTTCGGCTCGATTAAGTGTATATAGGGTTTGGGTGACATCCACAAGTGTTGCCAGACCGTTTTTGTACATTGCCATCTTTTGATTGTAGGCCTGTTGGGCCGCTGATACCTGTCGCGGGGCTTCGATATCGCTCTGTTGTGCTAATCTGATCTTAACGTCGGCGGCATCCAGCTGTGCAACAAATTGTGCTGCGGTGGTTTGATATTCCTCCCGTAAAGCATCGTTGGTATGCCGTTGTGCACTGATTTTTTTGTTGATTCGGGCGATCGTGGTTAAATTCCAGTTGATCCCCAGACCCAAAAGGTAGTTTTGTCGGTTGGGGCGGATACCATCCCAGTAGTTTCTTGTAAAGGCTTGGAGATCTGTCGTGTAATCGCTTTTGAAGCCAGAACCTCTTGCCTGGAAAACACCGAAGGCCGATAAGGTGGGCAGGTATTCCTTGTTTGACAGTCGCAGCTGTTGTTCGCCCACTTCAATCCGGCTTTTGTAATATTGAAGCACGGGGTTATTGTCTACTAGCGTCGGATCGGTGGTCAATAGCTGGGTGGGGGTTTTTGTTACCAGTGCAGTGTCAATCTGAAGATCTGTTGCGTTGATCCCCATCAGTACCGTTAATTTGTTGTTTTGCTCTTTCACATTTTCTCCGGCCTGGTTCAGGCTGATCTTGGCACGGGACACTTCTGCCGAGGCCAAGGTTGAATCCACACCGGGCAAAATCCCATTCTTGGCTTTGGTAGCCGCGATGTTAAAGAATACGAGCGCGCGGTCAAGGTTTTTCTGTTGATTTTTTTGAAGACGTTGGCTCGCCAGAAGATTTAGATAGGCTGCGGCAATTTTGATCTTATGCTGGAATTGTTCTTGTTGAAGATCAATTTCCAAGCGTTTGCTGTCCGCTTTACTCAATTCGATGCGCTCTTTTCTGCGGCCAAAGGTGTAGATATCCCAATTGATGTTGGCAAGATAAAGCGCTCCAAAAGCGGAATTCCAATTTTGCTCCGGTAGTGCCGCACCCGAGGAAGCAACACCAAGCCCTCCAAATCCATATAATGGGCCATTCTGTCCATTGATGGTTCCATAATCTTGTTGCGCTGCAACGGTCAAATTAGGCCAGAAGTCGCGTTTTACCTGTTCGTTGGTCTGTAGTGCTGACTGGACATAATATGCCTTTGCCTTAATAATTCCATAATTTGCAAGACCTTGGTCTACGGCATCACGGATGGTAAGCTTTTGTGCAAATGAGGTTGAGGTCGCAAGTGATACAGCCAATGACAACACTAAATTCAATTTCAGCATAGGTTATATATCATTTTATGGAAACGAAGATAAGGCTGGACGTTGTTGTATAGTCCGTTTAAAATGATCTATAGCATTTAAAAGTGACCAATGTAATTCGTCATTTATTTTTCGGTGGTTATAAACTTAATACTTTTACTTTGTAACAGATTTCTAACACAACATGGGAGTATGAGAAAGGTTTTCGAAAATAAGATCATACAGGAAACCACATTATTGGTTTTTTCGTTTATCCTCTTTACGCTGAATGACTGGATCCTGATTTTAAGCTGGAAAGGCTTTTTAATGGGGGTGATCTATTTTCTGATCTTATATGTTCATGCGCAGGTGAACCGTTTTTTTCTGCTGCCGCTGCTGCTGAAAAAGAATAAAGCCATATTGTATGCACTGTCCTCCATTGCGATACTGCTGATTTTCGCCTTGATTCTAAAAGAAATAACGGAAAATGTAATCTACAAAAATTGTTTTCTATACAAAAATCTTGCTCAGAAAACATTCCATTATCAGGTCGGCGTATTATTGGGCTCGTTAATCTGTATTTTGGGCAGTATTCAATTTATTGAGTTTTATCGCTTTCAGCGATTGAAAACACGACGGGAGCTGCTTTCTAACCAAACGCAATTATCTAATTTGAAAAAACAGCTGAACCCTCATTTTTTGTTCAATACATTAAACACCATCTATGGTATCAGCCTCAAATTTCCGGAACGTACTTCTGAACTGATTATCAAGGTATCGCAATTGCTGCGTTATCAAATGGAAAGTAGTGATAAGGAATTTGTGTCTATGGATGATGAGATTGATTTTATTTCGAGCTATATTGAATTGGAACGGGAACGCCTCGGTTATCGAACCAAGATTGATTTTGATTATCAGCGGGAAGAGGGAGTCAATTACCAGATTGCGCCAATGCTACTGATTACATTTGTTGAAAATGCTTTCAAGCATGGCACCTGTAGTATAGAAGATTGTTACGTAGCAATTTCGATCAGGATTGAAAAAGGGAACTTATATTTGCATGTACGAAATTCAGTTCCCGTGAAAAAACGGAATGTCTTTTCGGCAAAAATAGGTTTGGAAAATACGGTAGCACGATTGAAATTGTTATATCCCAACCGCTATCAATTAAACACAAACGCAAGTAAAGAGGAGTTTGAGGTATCTTTAGTCATAAATCTTTAGCTATGGAGAAAAATCGCTGTATTGTGGTTGACGACGAACCAGCTGCGCATTATGTATTGGTCAATTATATCGAAAGAAGCGCTGATCTGGAATTGGTCGCTCAATGCTATAATGCTTTTGAAGCACTGGAATATCTGCGCAATAACCGGGTTGATCTGATCTTTCTGGATATTGACATGCCCGAAATTACCGGAATGGAATTCTTGAAAATGTTGGACAATCCACCTAAAACGATACTAACAACAGCTTACTCGGAATATGCGTTGGAAAGCTATGACTACGGCGTTATTGATTATTTGTTGAAGCCGATATCTTTTCCCCGTTTTTTTAAAGCTGTTCAACGTTTTCTTTCCTACACCAGTAATCTGACTCAACAAGAGGAGGAACCAAAAACAATAAGTATCCGCATGGATGGACGATTGATTGAGGTGAAGCTTTCTCAGATCGATTTTATCCAGAGTTTTGGTAATTACGTAAAAATCGTGACACCGGCACAGACTTATCTTACTGCTAGTACCACCCAACAGATCTTAACGCAGGTACCTGCGTCCAAATTTGTCCGCATCCATAAATCGTATATTGCCTCTATCAATAAGGTCAGCAAATATGAACATGGTATGGTGCAGATCAATAATATGAGTCTGCCCGTTGGTATTACTTTCAGAAGAGAATTACAAGAACGCTTAGGGAACAGGTAAAATCACCCTTCAGCACTTACATGAGGTTGATGGAGCACCGGAAAATTTACTGAATTTGTAATAAAACAATATTCATTGGCTTTTTTGTGGAGCGCTATTGCTTTGGCGATCATTTCAGGTCGCTGTACACGGATTGAGGGGCTAAGTATGACCTCTTTAAAAAAGCCCTTGCCACTTTCTTCCTCCACCATTGTTCCTGTGGCATGATCAATATACGATTCCACGATAATATTGTTGACTGAACAGAAATGAAGATACCATAGCATGTGGCAGGAGGATAATGAAGCTAGAAGCAGTTCTTCGGGATTGTGGTTGCTGGGATTCCCGCGAAATGCCGGATCGGATGACCCCTGGATAATAACTTTATCTTTTACACTGATCAGGTGGCTTCTTTCGTAGCTGTTGTAATGATCTGTACCACTGCCCAAATTGCCTGTCCATTCGACAGTCGCTTTATATTGATGCTCTTTCATCGAGAAATATTCTAAATTGCCTAATTTGCAATGAAGTTATAAAATTTCTAAAAGAAATTTGCACTAAAACACCATTGTCAAACGAGCAGCGCTGGTGTGAGCCAATTTTGCTATCTTAGCAATGATAAAGAGCTGATTCGAGACAATAAGGTCATTATACAAGATGGGGCCGCGCGAACATTTCAGGTATCTACCACTTTTCCTGTAATAATGTCTCCAATTGACTGATTTCCTCCTGATACATTGTTTTCTTGCGTGTGCCAAAATAAAGGGTATTCTCAACCGGAGATTGACCTTCCCAAACGAGCTTAATTTTGCCGGAGGCAATAGCTTCTGCACATAAAAAGTCAGGAACAATAGAAAAGCCTTTGTTATTGCTCAGACAGCGTATAATGGAACTGATATTGGGCACAATGTAATTGGGACTGAAATCCGGATGTTCGCCAAAATGTGTTGACCAGAAATTTCTGAGGTGATCCATATCCGCTGCGGTGCTGTACCAGAGTTGTTTTTTTAATAGCTCGGAAGCTTCCTTAATCTTATTGTCGTGCAATAAAGCTTCGAGCGTTGCTGTATCTGTTTGGCAGCCTGCGATCAGCACGATGCGCTCTTTTGAAAAGGGCTGATAGACTAAATTCTGCTGATTGCCTTTTTGCGGTGTGATGATCAAGTCGAGTAATCCATTATCCAGATCCTGTTGCATCTGTGGATATTCACCGAATTTAATAATGAGGTTGAAGGGAAGTTGGGCAATATGTTCCTCAAGGGTATATTGAAAGGTTTCAAAACACATACCGACACTAATGGTAATACGTTCATCCAAAGCTCGCTTGTGAAAATGTTGCTCGCCTGTTTCCAGCTTTTTAAGTGGATCAATAATATAATTATATAAAATTTTTCCTTTCTCCGTTGGCACCATCCGGCGTGCTGACCGATCGAAAAGCTTGTGCCCTGTATAGGCCTCCAAAGAATTGAGATGTAGACTTACACCAGGTTGTGAAATAAATAATTCTTGTGCAGCCGATGACAGTGTGCCGGTCTCATAAATCGCCTTAAAAGTTCGAAGCCATTCTAAGTTCCATTTCATATGTATTATTTTAATGATACAAATATACAATTTAAATTATTTGCGTGATTTAAAAATATGATAGAAATTTGTATTATCAATAAGAAAAATTATAGAGATGAATATATTTATTATCAATGGCGGGCAGGAATTCGCACACTCTGGTGGTTCTTTTAATACTACAATTACGAATTGGACGGTACAAACTTTAGTTAGAAACGGATTTGAAACGCGTGTGACAAATGTAAACGATGTATTTGATCCGATGGTAGAAGCAGAAAATTTTAAATGGGCGGATATTATCGTGTATCATTTTCCTATATGGTGGTTTCAGGTACCCAATCGTCTGAAGCTTTATATCGATGAAGTTTTTACAGCCGGGCACAATAATGGAATCTATCGGAGTGATGGTCGTTCACGCAAGAATCCCGCAATCAATTATGGCACCGGTGGTCTAATGCATGGGAAAAAGTATTTTGTGACCACAAGCTGGAATGCGCCAGATACTGCATTCACCATGGAGGGGGAATTTTTTGATCAACATTCTGTTGACGAGGGCGTTCTGTTCGGTTTCCATAAGATGAATCAATTTGCGGGACTGGAAAGTATCGGAAGTTTCCATTTTCATGATATGGAGAAGGGTGCAACGCAGGAACGTGTAGACAATTACGAAAAAGAGTATAAAGAATATCTGGAAGAAGTATTTTATTTTGAGAATCAATTATCATGAGGATTTATATAACCGCTATTTTAAAGGCAAATGCGTTGTATCGAGACGAAGTGCTGGCTACATTGCAACATATGGTCGAAGAAAGCCGCAAAGAAGCTGCTTGTATTCAATATGACCTACATCACACGATAAACGATGAGAATCAGTTTATCTTTTATGAAATTTGGGAAAGCCGTGCGGGACTGGATAACCATAATCAGCAGCCTTATATCCTGGCTTTCGCACGAATGGCGGAGGAGAAGTTGCAAGAGACGCCGCAGATTTATCACATGGAAAGGATAGCCTGACAGTATTTTGGTAAAGTCAGGAGACTGGGTGGAGGATAAAAATGGGCTGCTATTTATCAACACGAATGATTCTATTGGTTCCCTGTTCTACGCCGATGGTCAGCTTATTCCGCTGCTTTAAACTCTTTTGTAAAAGGCTTAACTCATCTTTTCGTTCACCATTTTTGGTGTCTAACCAAAAAGAGGCTGCCATCATACCGATCTGTATCCTGTAAACTGAATCCTGATCAGGGACGACCTGTTCAATAACCTGATTTTCATACCAAATCAAATTCTCGTCATTCTTTTTAACCGAACAGGAAAATAGCACAAGACCTACGATTAATAAGATGCTTCCGCTCAAAAGATACCTAAGTTTAAAATCCATCTGCATGTTGTTTGATAGCTAAATCTACATTTTTTTCTTGACCTCAGCGCTAAAATATAGTATAAATCGGATGTTTGATGCATTATTTTTGCCAATTAAGTCCTACGAGGTTAATACAGATAACAGTTGATCTATTGTGTGTCTGAGTTTCTTACTAGTACGGTCTCTTTAAAAGCTATTTTTTCTTATACCGATAGGTAGCTTCCAGATGATCAAGAAATTGAAATAGTTTATTGTTCATTTCGGTAAAGTCGTAACCGCGGATTTGATCTGGGGTCTGGACAAACCTGTGCGCTTGGCTTTTGTGTAAAAGATCTTTTTCTGCTTTGATCAGCAGTTCAACAACTTCTGAATTGAGTTCCATATGGCATTGGAAACCGTAGACCAAATCGTTGTATTTTACAATCTGTCGCGGACAACCAACACTGGTCGCGAGTACCTGACTGTCCGGACTGAGCCCCGGCATATCATTATGCCAATGACCGACAGGAAGGGATTTACCAAAATGCTGTATTTTCTCGTCCTGTAAACCGTCTTGAGTAAGTTGGATTGCAAAGACGCCTATTTCTTTTTCCGGACTCGGTTCGTATATTGCTCCTAGCGCCTCACCGATCAATTGTGCGCCCAGACAAACCCCAATGACGGCTTTACCGGTATGGATACATTCCTTAATCAATGCAATTTCAGCAGGAGCATCATAATAGGGATATTCTTGTTGAGACGAATCTGGACTTTGGGGACCACCCATAATAACCAATAGGTCTATCATCACGCTATCTTGCGGTAGCGTTTCATTTTGATATACCCTAGAGAAACTCGTTTTATGGTGTCGTGTTAACGCCCATTGTAAATACGCTCCCGGGGCTTCAAAATTTTCATGCTGGATAAAATGCACGTGCATAAGCTCTATTTATAGATCAGATTTTCTATTACATCAAATTCTCGTTCCAATAGTAATTATCGGGTGTATTTCGCTGTCCGAATATTGCTGTGCCTACCCGAACAATAGTTGCGCCTTCGGCAATTGCTATTTCCAGATCCCCGCTCATTCCCATGGATAATTCTTGCATTGTCACGTTGGGGAGGTCGAGCCTGATAATTTCTTGTTGAATCTGTTTGAGCAACTGGAAACACTTGCGCACTCGTTCAGCCTCGGCGCTCAGCAGACCGATCGTCATCAGGCCTTTTATACGTAAGGTATTGAAAACCGAAATCTGTCTGACAAGATCAATGACCTGATCCGGAGCAGCACCATATTTACTCTCTTCGTAAGATGTGTTTACCTGAATGAGTATATCTATTATTTTATTTTCGGCTGTGAGTCGCTGATGGAGCTTTTGAGCTAAATCGAAGCGATCAACAGAATGCACGCAGGAAACGTTATACTTAAGGATTTCTTTGATTTTATTGGTCTGCAAATGTCCAATAAAATGATTGATGTGTGGAATCTCTTTGAGATCTTCGTATTTCTCCTTTAGTTCCTGGACCTTGTTTTCGGCAATTAAGGTCTGTCCAGTTTTTAAAGCGATTTTTATGCGCTCTGCTGCTACAGTTTTTGTTGCGAGCAATAATTTTACTTCTTCTGGATCTCGACCACTACTCTGGCAAGCCTTTTCGATACGCTGGAGTATCGTTTTTATATTGTCACTGATAGTCGCATTCATAGTTTGAAATTAATTGTTAATGACACTTTTTTTCATCAAAATATCAGTTTGTTCATCATCACCTAATTTGAAAATATGTTTATCGAAGGCGACAAAACCATTTTTTTGATAAAAACTGATTGCACGATGATTTTCCTCCCATACACCCAGCCAGATAAACCTAACATTTTTTAACCTAGCGATATCCAATGCTTTTTCATAAAGAAGCTGCCCGACTTTTTTCCCATGAAATTCTTGTAATACGTAGATACGTTCTATTTCCAGTGCATGCTCATCTTGTAATTCTGTTTGCGCCTGTTCACTGTTTATTTTGAGGTAACCAATGACCCTATTACCGAGTTGTGCAAAATAAAACTCCGACCCTCGATTGCTCAATTCAGCCAATAATGTTTCATTCGAGAATTTTTCCGCCATGTATTTCGTCATATTTTCTGCTGTATTGGCTTCGGAAAATGCCTCGATGAAGGTCTGCTGACTTATACTTTGCAATAGATCAATATCAGTCATTTTCACTTTGAGGATTTTTATGTTTGTTGAATTTTTGTCCATGTGACTGTGTATAATAAATTAAGACTGTAAGTTTCTGATAGATTTAGCGATGCTTTTTTCGACAGAATTGCCCCCTTTCTCTAAATGTGTAGCAATACGTTCCCTTTCAGCGGGCGCCTTGTTCTGACTAATCTTTTTTTGCCCCTGTAGATCCGTTACTTCCAATTCGAAGGCGACGATGCCGCGCATCATGCCCTTTTTAAAACGTTCCGAAAGTCCTTGCCATTGGGTCAAATAGTCACTGTCATAAGACTTGATCATCTGTTCAAGCACTTCTGTTTTTTCGTCCTCATTATTTATAATCCGTGCTGTTCCGTAGGCATGTACAGCAATATAGTCCCAGGTGGGAACGCTTTCCTCTTTGTCATAATGCATAGGGGATATATAAGCATGTGGTTCTGAAAAAATAACCAACGAAGTGTTTTCTACGATATAGCTGGCCTGCTCATTTGCAACAGCAAAATGTGAGCTTAAAAAGAGCTTATCAGCATGTTCGTTGATCTGAAAAGGAAGTTGTGTCGCTATCGGAATATTGTTTTTAATGGATACAATCGTTGCAAAACTATATTCTTTCATAAATTCGACCTGTTCCGTATAGTCTTCAAATTGAAAATGTTTGGGTACGTACATACAAGGGTGTTTTCGTGATCACAACAAAAATAGGGCTAAAGTGATCGGAGTAAATGGTCCAAATCCAAGAATGTGGATAGTCCAGTGAAAATTTTAACGGGTATAATTGAGATTGTTGGTTATATTTACTTTGATGATAATAAAAGAAGAAATAAGTAAAGAAAATTACGTATTGCGGCGCATAGCTCCAGTACAATGGGAAGACTATAAGAAGATTAGGCTGGAAGCATTGCATACCGATCCGGGGGTATTTGGTAGTAATTATCAGCGGGAGGCGGCCTATAGCCAGCAGGATTGGGTGGCATTACTTGAGAATGAAAATTGTGCGATGTTTGGACTATACAATCAAGAGGCTATCGTCGGACTGACAGGTGTGGTGGTGGACCGTGATGATGCTTCAAATGCTATTCTGATTGCTTCTTTTGTTCGTGAACCCCATCGCGGAAAAGGGCTGTCAAGATTATTTTATCAGGCACGTATTGCATGGGCCCGCGAAAAAGGATGTGCTCAGATCACCGTATCGCATCGCGCGGGGAATGAATCGTCAAAGGCAGCTAATCAAGCCTTTAAATTTACCTATACGCATTCCCGTGAGGTCGAATGGCCGGATGGCACTGTCGCAGCTGAACTGATGTATGTGTTGGTTTTATAATTGTTAGCGGACAAGGCCTGTTGTGCTTCATGTCTTGTTATTTGGCGAATTTTTTAGCGCCACCCACGCAGACTATGACGCCAATGGTAACGAATAGCATGCCGATACTTACTTCTTCGTGAAGTAGGCTAGCGGCTAAGATGAGACCAAAGAAGGGTTGAAGGAGCTGTAGCTGTCCAATGGAAGCAATGCCACCCTGGGCTAATCCTTTATACCAAAAGATAAAGCCGATAAACATGCTAAAAAGAGAAACGTAAGCAAGACTTGTCCAGGCTCCGATGCTTACATGGGCTACCGTGGTTGGAACAAAAATATAAGTCAAAGGCAGCGCTATTGGTAATGAAAATACCAATGCCCAGGAAATTACCTGCCAGCCCCCCAATGTCTTTGAAAGCTTGCCCCCTTCGGCATAACCCAGTCCACAAAGAATAACAGACAATAGCATGAGTATATCGCCAACAGGAGAGGAAGATATACCTTGCCTGAGGGCATATCCAACAACCAAAAGACTGCCCAATATCGAAAAGATCCAGAATACCGGACGGGGGCGCTCGCCACCACGAATGATACCAAAAACTGCGGTTGATACGGGAAGTATGCCTACAAAGACAATGGAATGCGCGGAGGTTACATAGCGTAAAGCCAAGGCACTCAATAAGGGAAAACCAATGACTACGCCCAACGCAACAATACCAAGGGATAAAAACTGTGTTTTTTGAGGGAATTTTTCCTTGTTGATCAATAATGCGATAAGGGCGAGTATGCCTGCGATCGTAGCACGGGATACGGTCACAAAGAATGGATCTAAATCTAAGACTGCGATCCGTGTTGCGGGCAATGATCCACTAAATATAATGACACCCATTAAACCGTTCAGCAAACCGCTGGATGATTTCGTTACTTCTGTATTTATGCTCATTGTCAGATGATCTACATTTTGATACAAATCTCGCGAATAGTTAATATTGAGTACAGTTACAGTTTTTGTTTAATGGATGGATACAGTTATATTTACAATATGGGAAAAGACTTTCTGTACAGTGTTTTGGCGCAAAATATAGCGGGTAAAATAAAAAATGGTGTTCTCAGGCCCAATGAACGGCTGCCGTCGGTGCGCATGTTGAGTAAAGAACATGGTATCAGTATGAATACTGCTAAGCGGGTATTCCTGGCATTGGAAGCACAATCACTAATTTATGCGATACCACAGTCAGGGTATTTTGTGAACGCGTTGCCCCAATTCAGATTACAACTGCCCGAAACTGGCCAGATACGCCTTGTGGAGGATAGTGTGGAGCCAAATGAGCTGATCAGTAGTGTTTACGCCAATATGGGAAGAAAGGATCTCACGCTGTTTTCCATCGGTGTCCCTTCAGGAGATTTACTGCCTTTGGCGAAATTAAAAAAAGAAATCGTGCTCGCAAGCCGGGAATTGGATGCGGGCGGTGCTGAATATGAACCTCTACAGGGGAATTTAAAATTGCGGAGGATGGTAGCGGCCCGTTCCCTGAGCTGGGATGGTCGATTGACAGCGGATGATGTCATTACGACGAATGGTTGTATGCATGCTTTATCGCTCTGTTTGATGGCATTGACCAAGCCTGGAGATACGATTGCGCTGGAGAGTCCCTGTTATCCTGGTATTTTGCAGTTGGTTCTGAGTTTGGGTTTGAAGGTCATTGAATTGACCTGCGATCCAATGTCAGGAATTGATATCCATGCGCTTGAACGTCTATTGCCCGAAATCAATGTTTGTCTGCTGGTGCCCAATTTCAATACCCCATTGGGCTATTGTATGCCTGATGAAAATAAAAAGGAAGTGGTCAGATTATTCGCTAAGTATGCTATTCCGCTGATTGAAGATGATACTTATGGCGATATCTATTTTGGTCGCGAACGACCCAAATGTTGCAAAACATTTGACGATGATGGTAACGTGTTATGGTGTGGCTCGGTCTCAAAAACATTGGCCCCTGGCTACCGGGTGGGCTGGGTGGCAGCAGGTAAATACAAGGATCAGATTCTCCGTCTGAAATTAATCCATGCCTTGTCGTCGACAACATTGATTCACGAGGCGGTAGGGAATTTTCTGAAAACAGGGAGATATGATCATCATCTTTATCAACTTCGGAAAACATTGCAGGAAAACTATCAACGGTTTGCCCATGTGATCGCGGAATCTTTTCCGGAAGGAACGCGGATCAGCAGACCGCAAGGAGGGCTAGCACTCTGGGTCGAGCTGCCAAAAAATATAGATACGACAAAGCTTTACAATTACGCATTAAAAAAGAAAATAAGTATTGCCCCGGGGAGAATGTTCACCCTGCAAAATCAATTTCAAAATTGTATGCGCCTTTGTCTGGGGCTACCATGGACGGATGAACTCCGTTTTGCGTTGGCACAGTTGGGAAATCTAGCCAAAATGATGCTCCATGCCAATAAAACTGATCCAAAAATAGAATTCAGACTTTAATACTATTTATCCGTGTTTTTAGGTTGATATTGGGGTACATGATCCACTTTTGCAAATAGGTGCGGGCCATTCATTTCAATGCCTGCAGCCAGAAAGTCATTTAGAATATGTTGATAAATTTCGGATTTGGCCAACTCAATTTCTGCAGATTTGGAAATATAGACATTCAGTTCGTAGAGGACATAAAAATCATCTAGTTTTTTTTGTAATACAAATGGTGCCGGAAGTTGATTGACACGTGCTATACGTGAGGGAATATTTAAGAGCAATTCGTGTATACGTTGCCAAGGCTCTTCATAGCCCACGGTGAGTTCAACCTGAAAACATATTCCTTCTTCTGAAAAGGTCGAATAGTTAACCGTATTGCCTGATAGGATGGACGAATTTGGAATGGTGATTTCTTCATTTTTAATTGTCCTTAACCGGGTTACCAAGGGTGATTTTTCGATGACAACACCTGTCTTATCCGCAATTGTGATCCGGTCACCGATGCGGAAAGGGCGCATATAGGTAATGACGAGACCTGCAATAATATTTGAAATAGCGGAGGATGATCCCAAAGAGAATAATACTCCGATAAAAACAGAGATTCCTTTGAAGATATCAGAGTTTGCTCCCGGAAGATAGGGAAATACAAGTACCAATGTAAAGGCCTGTAGCAGAAATCGGACAATGGTAAAGGTAGGCATGGCAAACTCCCGGTGAAAGCCATTGATCTCCAATTTCCCTTTATCAATTTCGTTGAAAATATATTTCACAAACCGTACGGCATAACGCATGACAAAGAGAATGACAAAAACGGTGATCAGATTTGGAATATAATCCCAAATGGCGAAGACCGCTTTCTTCAGGGGTTTGGTAAAAAGTCCGATCAGATTGGATGCCCAGCTTTGCGTAAAGGGAAAAACACTGAAAACAATGGGAAGCATAATGAAAGCGATCAACACAATCAGTCCCCAACGCGCAATATTGATCATGTTAATGAAAATGCGGGTTTTCTGAACCGAGGTTAGAAATACATAATTTTTGATCTTAACATCTTTGATCCGCTCTGTACGTTCGGCCAATAGACGATTCGTGCCATATCTTTTTAGTCTATTGATAAAATACACCAAAATCGAAAAGACCACAAGGATAAGGAGGACAAGTCCTGTACGGATCAATACTTTGGCAATGCTATTGTCTGCTCTTTCCTGACTGATGGCCTGTTGGATACGCTTGAGGTATTGTGTGGCAATCTCTTCTTTGCTTTTCCCTTCCAAGAGGGCGTCAAGTTCTGTGATGGAAGTAATGATCAGATCTTTGTAAACAATATCTGCGCTGATTTCGTTGTTTTCGATCTTAAAGGAATCTACTTTTACAAAATCATCTTCATAGAGATTCTCAATTCTGTTGACCACATTGTAGGCGCGATCTTTGGCCAGGGATGAACCCAATTTGTTATAGATATAAAAGAGGGTGTCATTAAATGGTGCGACGGCATAACGCTTGGTGTTTTTTTTGATCGAGTCAACTTTGATTTTTAACTGTTGCTTGCGCAAGTTGTTTTCTTCGTCAAAGTTGTTGAGCTGTTGTTTTAGATTTTCTTTCTTGGCACTATTCTGACTTTTGAGACTGGCGATTTCATGCTGTAGTTTCTGACGTTCGAGTGAATCGTTGATCTGTTGTTGTCGGATATCATTTAATAAGGTGCTTAAACCAAGTTCTTTTTTATTGATTGAATCGTTCTCCTGTGCATAAAGCCCAACGATTGTTGAACAAGAACATAGTATAATTGTAAAGAAAAAAATGTAAAATCTTCTCATATTCTCCAAAGTAAAATTGATTCCAAACGATCAGTCTGACCAAACTCGTTCTGATCGGATAGCCAAAGATAATAATGTTTTTTGTTGCACCCAGTTATCGGATGTTCTAATCTTTTCCGATTGTCTTTTTTATCGTCCAATCTATTTGGGGACCTGCTGCAATATGATATAAATTGCATATAAAATGATACGGAGAGGCTGTTGAATGTCAGTTATTCCAACGTTATTTGTTGTGATGCTCATGTTTTTCTTTAGGCATTTTTTATTGATTCTTTTTTATGCCTGAAAACAGCTAGGCTGCTAATTTTATCAAAATATATGATTAAACCCTTTAAAAAACCTATTTTTAAAATGAACAAACTCGGAAAAGTGAGTATTTGTTGCTTGTTAGCTTGTATATCGAGCTTTTTTGATGCACAGGCGCAACAAAGAAAAGCTCCAGCTTACCCATTGATTACCCACAATCCAAACTTTAGTATCTGGTCAATGACGGATCAGTTGAATGCATCGACTACCAAACATTGGACCGAAGCGGATCATTCGCTCTTGGGACTGATCAATGTCGACGGCAATATTTATCGTTTTCTTGGGAAAGAGGAACCCAATTATAAAACGATTCTTCCTACGGCGGAGGATCAGTCCTTTACACTACAATATACTGAGTCCAAACCTGCGGGGGACTGGCAGTCTTCTTCTTATCAGGCCAGTGACTGGAAATCAGGTGCTGCCCCTATAGGTGATGATCAAAGACATGTCAAGACTTTGTGGAAATCGGATGATATCTGGGTACGTCGTACCTTTAATGTGACTGACCCGAAAAGCATCAATGAACTCTTCTTAAAACTGAACCACGATGATAATGTCATGGTGTTTTTAAATGGAAAAAAGGTTTATGAAAAGGCGGGTTGGACAAACAGCTTCCAGTACTTGCCGATAAATAAGTCAGACCTAAAGGCTGGCAAAAATCAGATTGCTATACATCTTCGCAATACTGCCGGAGGCCGTTTTCTCGACTTTGGCCTGGTAGATAGGCTCAAAGAGGAGGGAGCAAAGATACAAACTGCCATACAGAAAGATGTGGAGATAACAGCCACACGTACCGTATATAACTTCCAGGCAGGTAAAGTCGATCTGAAGCTTACATTTACGTCGCCGCTGTTGATGGATGATCTGAATCTATTGGCTAGGCCTGTATCTTATATAACCTATCAGGTAAAAGCAAATGATGGAAAACAACATGCTGTAAAAGTCTTTTTAAGTGCTGCATCCAACATTGCGGTTTATAAACCATCACAGGAGGTCGTTGCTGAAAAATATGAGACGGACAAATTAGCTATTTTGAAAACAGGGACAGTTGAACAACCTATTTTACAAAAAGGAGCTGATGATATGCGTATCGACTGGGGCTATTTCTACGTTGCCTCACCAAAGGAGAATCAAGCACGGCAGTTTGTAAGTCCGATGGCAACGGCTGTGGATAATTTTAGAAAAGGGAATACAAAATCAACTAGTACAAAGGGAACAGCATTATCCTTGAATACAATTATTCCTTTTGGGACGGTGGGCAACACGGAAGTCGAACGTTTTGTTGAACTTGGCTATGATGAAATTTATGCTATCCAATATTTCAAAAAAGATCTGCGGCCCTGGTGGAATAATTCGGGTAAGGAAACCATCGAAAATCAACTCACATTAGCGGCCAATGAATACCGCACAGTAATGAACAGATGTGTTGCTTTCGACAAACAAGTTTATGCTGATGCTTTGAAATCAGGGGGAAAGGAATATGCGCATTTAACAACACTGGCCTATCGTCAGAGTATTGCTGCACACACCTTGGTGAAAAGTCCACAGGATGAATTGCTCTGGTTGTCCAAAGAGAACAACAGTGGTGGTTTTATCAATACGGTCGATGTCACTTACCCCTCTGCACCTTTATACCTGATTTATAATCCTGAATTGTTGAAGGGCATGTTGACGGGTATCTTTTACTTTAGTGAAAGTGGCAAATATCCTCACCCTTGGGCGGCACATGATCTGGGTACATATCCATTGGCCAATGGACAGACTTATGGCGAGCCAATGCCTGTCGAAGAGTCCGGAAATATGATTATTTTGACAGCCGCGATTTCAAAAGTACAGGGGGATGTGAGCTATGCACGTAAGCACTGGAAGACGCTCACCACTTGGGTAGACTACCTTGTAAAGGATGGTTTTGATCCGAAAACACAATTATGTACAGATGATTTTGCGGGCCATCTTGCCCGTAACGTAAACTTATCGGTAAAGGCTATTGTAGGGATTGCCTGTTATGCGCAAATGGCTGAGGCGATCGGTGAAACTGAGACGGCGAAGAAATATCGTGCCATCGCAGAGGAGATGGTGCCAAAATGGATGGAAATGGCAGATGCCGGAGACCATTACGCGCTGACATTTGACGATAAAAATACCTGGAGCCAAAAATATAACCTGATCTGGGACAAGGTGCTGGGATTGAATCTGTTTCCACAGAAAGTCTACAACACGGAGATTAAGTATTACCTTACTAAGCAAAGTAGATTCGGCATTCCATTGGATAGCCGAAAAGCATATACCAAAAACGACTGGATTTTGTGGACAGCAACTTTCGCACCGACAAGAGAAGAATTTGAAGCTTTGGTGCATCCGGTGTTCAACCATGCGATCCAAACAGAATCACGTGTTCCATTAAATGATTTTTACGATGCGAATACGGGGATACGTGAGAATTTTAAAGCGCGTAGTGTTGTAGGTGGTTTTTATATGAAGATGCTGTCGGATAAACTTCAGCAAAAATAGGGAGATGTATATCTTACAATAAAAAGTAATTCATTTTGATACAAAAAATTAAGGGAACCATGTGTTCCCTTTTTTTTGTGATAAGCTATAAATTTTATTAAAACAGTTCCAGAAATTGAGACTATCTGTTTTCAGATAATCGAGGATCAGATCAACCCGTTAGTAGACTTTGGTACTCTTTACACAGCACACTTTTAAGTTTTTTACAATCAATTTCAATGCGATCTTTGTCTTTTAGCTTATGCTTTTTCTGAAGGTGTTTTCCCGCTATCGTAATTGCTTCTTGCGTGATGAGTTGATCGAGTTGTCTTGAGGAAAGGTTGAGACAGGTACGAATGAGGGATGATAGCCTAAGTTGAAAGTCAAAGGGATAGTCCACCTCAAATGTTAGGATCCTTTTATTCAAAGACTGCAATTCATCGCTTGAAATCTGGTCATATTGTAAAGCATAGCTTACTGTAGTTAAATCAGCTTCCACCTTATTCTTTTTTCTCATTTCTTCGGAAAACGCATACTTCCAAGCCAGTTCTGTATTGTTATTTTGAAATTTGTTGAACAATATACTGTCTATTGCAGTCGGTCGGGTACGTGAAAATATGGTCAGATTGTATGTGCTGTCGCATTTTACACATCGATAAATCAACCATACGTCAACGTTTTTTTTCTGTGCATTTATTCTGAATTTTTCACTGCAATAAAATTGTTTGCTATCGCAGTGGCTACATGATTTCTTTAGTAATGGTGTATTGTTGGGACTGACAGCCCATGTATATTTTTTTTGCATTATTTATAGTCGTGCTTAATATTCTTTGTCAATTTTTTTGATATTATTCACGATTTTTCTGCTATCGAAACACGAGGTTATGGATGGCCTGCATAGCAAAAAGAAATATTTGCTATAACAGTTGAGTGAATAATAAAATCAAATGAAAACCTGTTTGGATAGGATTACCCAAATAAAAGAATGATTAGCCTGTGGTTTGTGAGGCTAACTAAGCAACTATAAATTTAAGAATTGTGTTCAAAACGTAATCGTTTGGTCTATATGCTAAGTTAGGTAATTAAATTGAAATTATTCATCTTTTAAACTATTGACCGGATTTATACGTCCTACTTTTAGCGCATGGTAGAAGATAGTTCCAAATGCAATCAACATGCTGGCGATTCCTGCAAGTATAAATATCCAAGCCTGAATACTGATTCTGTAATTGAAGTCCTGTAACCAGGTGTTCATGGCCCACCAGCCAAGAGGACAGGCGATTAGAATGGCTATGAAAATAAGTTTTATAAAATCGGTGGATAGCAATTTTATAATTCCGAGCAAACTGGCTCCAAGAACCTTCCGGATGCCGATCTCTTTTGTCCGCTGCTGGGTCACAAATGCGGCAAGTCCAAATAAGCCCAAACAGGCAATAAATATCGCTAAACCGGCAAAGGTTGAGACAATAACCTGAGTCCGTTGTACATCTGCATATAACATGGCGAATCCTTCATCCAAGAAGGTGTATTGGATTTTTTGATTTGGAGAGAATTTGTTCCAAACATTCGTAATTTCCTGAATACTTTGTTCCAACTTGTCTGATTTAAGTTTGACGGACATCATATTCGGGCTACCGCCAATAACCAGTGCTAACGGTTTAACATCCTCATTACGCATGTTCCCAAAGATAAAATCTTCGACCACGGCAATGATTGTATAAGTTGCATAATTTCGAATTTTTGCACCGATCGGATTTTTGATGTTCAACTCTTTTACCATCTTTTGATTGACTATTATCGCCGCAGAATCTGTTGGCATGTTTATGTTGAAATTACGGCCTTCGAGAATTTTGATCCCGAAGGTGGCGATATAATCATCATCAACAATCCAGTTCTGACCGGCTACACCCACGTCTTGATTTTGTCTACCATCGTTCCAAAATGAATTTCCGTTACGTTTTACGCCGTCCATGGTAACAGGTAGGTAATCACCGATAGAGACAGAAGCCACACTGGATAATTCCTTTAATTCGTTTTTTAGCAACCTTTGCTTTCCATCCAGAGTGCCTGTTCCTCTTAATATGAGCACCTGCTCTTTATTGAAACCTAGGTCTCTATCTAAAATATAGTTGATTTGCTGGTTGATGACCAGGGTGCCGATAATCAGGATGATAGATGTTGCGAACTGGAAGATAACAAGTCCATTTCGAAACCAGTTGCGGTTAGATTTTAGGTTTACGTTTCCTTTTAACACGGCAATTGGCTTGAATTTAGAAAGATACATTGCGGGATAAATTCCAGATACAATAGCTATCGATAAACCAAAGATGACAAGGGTAGGAATAAAGTACCAGGTTGTCCAAGGAAAAACCAAGGATTTGCCGGCAATCTGATTAAAAAAGGGAAGTAGAAGTACAGCAAAAAATAAGGCAAATGCGATCGAAATTCCACTGTATAAAAAGGACTCCGTCATAAACTGTATAATGAGGGCTTTTCGACCGGAGCCGATTGTCTTCCGGACACCAACTTCTTTTGCACGTGTAACAGCATTGGCAGTAGACAGATTGATAAAGTTGATCATTGCGATAATCAATATGAATGTTGCTATTCCACTAAAAATATAGACCAATCGAATATCCCCACGATTTTGACTTTCAATCTTATGCGTTTGCACGTCATTGGAATATAGATGAATCTTTTCCAAGGGCTGTAAAGTCATTCTTGCAGTATTCCAAACCTCTTCATTGACCGTCATCCCTGCTTTAATTATAGCGGGTTTATAATGATCCTGGATGTAAGATTTTGTGATTTTCTTTTCTAATTGTTGAATATCGGTCCCTTCTCGGACTTTAAAATAGGTTGTATAGTTGGAGGCCAGCCAATTTAATTTTTCACCTTCATAAGGTTCATGACCACTTAAAGTCATAAAGAAATCATATCCATATAGATTGGAATTTGTGGGAATATCATCGATGACTGCCGTAATGGAATACTCGTTTGATTTATCATTATTTAGATAGATGCGTTTTCCGATCGGATTTCCGTTAAACAGTTTTGCTGCTTTTCGCTTGGTGATTACAATGGTCTTGGGATTGTCAAGCGCATGGCTTAATGAACCGAAGATTGTCTTAGTAGGGAAGAAATCCATGATCGCCTGATCCGCAAAACAAAAGCCTTCTTCAGAAAATAGTTCAGTATTGCCCGTTGTGGCGACTTGATTGGTTCCAGCACCAAACAGCGGGTTTGTTAGTAGTCTTCCGGAGGCAATAATTTCCGGAAATTCTTCTTTTAAAGTAGCGCCCGCTGGGGCAGGCAGCGATAACCCTTTTAGAACAGTATTGTCTTTATTGACCACGCCTACGACCCTGAAAAGCAGGTTAGCATCTTTGTAGAATTTATCATAGCTCAGCTCATGCTTTACATACAAAACAATGAGCATACAGATCGCTATGCTAAAGGCAAAACCGCCTATTTTTATTAATGAGAAGAAGCGTTGATTTTTTAAGCTTCTCCAAGCAGTTTTTATATAGTTTTTTAACATAGCGATATCAATTATAAAAAGATGACTATTTCATGTGAAAATAGAATTGCAATTGATTTGCCATTGTTTTAGTGTGTTGGTTTTTAGTTGTTTATGTTTTGTTGTTAGAGAGGGAGACTGTTCATATTCGAACATTTTTTTGTTCAGATGCGGACAATTATACACTACAGTCAGCGCTGGCAAAATCTATAATCGTTAACCACCATTGTCCGTCAATTTTGGTGATATAAAAAATAAAAGTACCCGTGTCGCTGTTGACAATAATCCGTCGACTCCGGGTTTCGATACGCTTTACCCTGCTATAGAGATAGTCTAGTTCCTGCCTTTTATTCGATGTAATTTCTTCGCCGATAATGTCTGAATAGTGTGTTTTATAAAAATTAATAGATTCGGATAAGGTGTGGTATTTACCTTTATTGGCGACAAATATCCCTTTTTTATAGATTGTTTCACACTCGAAAAAAGGTTGATTGCTATAGGTTATATTTTTTTTGGTTGTGTTTGAAATCTGATCCTGCGCCAGAAAGTCTTGGTAAGGGGCGTTGATCGAGCAATCTGTATGGTGATTAAAGGAGATTTTTGGACTATATGTCCAACGATTATTGACTCCCAAAGTGGTGATGAAATAGAGACCAACGTCTTTGTTAAGAAGTGCATTAAAAGCGATGCTGTCTTTATTGTTATAGGAATGAATCACGTGATCTACGATCTGGCGAACCGTACGGTGCTGTCCATAGGCAACGATATGGATGATACATGATATAACTAATATAATAGTACGCATGGTCGATCACTGTTTTCTATTCGTTACGCTAAGCAAACTTGATACCATTGCTTATTTCCATTCACTTGCGACTTTTAGTAAATGTACCATAATATCTCTTTTTTCATATTTTTCAAACTTTTCGGATGTCAGTGCATTGCACAAGATATAATCCGCGGAACTGGTGTCGCTGTTAAAGCTATCGGTAAGAGCAGAAATAGCTTTGTCGAATTCATAATAATTATTATAATCAGGTTCTTCGATAAGTAGAATGTCCTTCATTTTTTGAGTGTAATATTGTTTTACCTCTTCAGGGTATTTCTTTTTGATTAGGGATAACAGATCTTCATGCCCCAGTTGAAATTGTTGTAGGGCCGTCTGATATTGTTTTTCGGTGTATAATATAGAATCTGTGGTGATACCTTTTTGTTTATAATAGGCTATAAATTCGCCATCGGGTAGTAGACCATTCTCGATAAACCAGTCCAGGGTTTTGGAAAACCGTTCGTTTTCATTTTTGATGTTTTCAAAATTGCTGCTACTTGTTATCTGCTTTTTATAAGCTTGAAAGAGTGCATCCTCTACATTTGATAACGTCAATACTTGTTTATACTGCCCTTTTTCCTTTTTTATGAAAAATATATCTTGATAGTGTTTGCTTATATCGATAACCATTGGTACGAGACAAGAGAAAGGCTGATTAATATCATTGGAGAAGAAGCCTTCCTGCCCCAGATAATTCTTGATTCGTAGTGTCTGTGGTGTAGATTTGAGTTTATTGCGTAGGATAAACGCATTGCCTGAATCTATTTTATCCATTTGCGTGTATGACTGCAAAGTATGGTCATTGTCCCAAATAGTGTCCTGACGATGGTTATTGATCGAAATAATCAAATCACTTTGCAAAATCGCTTTTCGCAAATTCAATTGTGCATAACTACTTGTAGCGAGTAATAGCAATAGGATGAGGTATAAACTTTGTTTGATCATTTAGTTTTTTCTTTTCTTCTTTTAATGTGATTGTACGATTCGTCAGGTTTGTCACAGCTGGCAAAAAATAGACTTGCGGCAGCGGTAGCTTTGGTGTCAAACTTATCTTGTTTGGGTACTAATGGCTCTTTGGTATATTGACGCAGATAGCGATCACCCTGATCGCGCTCTTGGTCATTATCCTCCGCGGACTTGCTGATGTATTGATTTGTCGCTTTGTCAAAATTATATTCTTCTAGCTCGGGATAAGAAATGTTATAGGCCGCATTAGAAAATATTGCAGTCGGCATAATGCTTCCAGCACGATCATATTCATTTTTCATTGCTAGTATTTCAAGCCAGCGCTTTTGAGTAGGGTCTGCTTGGTTTTCTCTTAAAAAGCCCTTTCTGCCGCCATAATTAGAGAGACTAATGGCGAGCTTTTTATCTTCAGTTAAATACAGGTAGGCACCGAAATTCACCCGTGCTCGCTGTGGTTTATTATAGATTGCGATGAAGTCATTGAAGCGTTGGTCATTTTGATAGTGGAATGTTTGGTATACCGGGCCAGCATCAAAACCTTCATTTTGTACAGTGAATTTCAACTGTGGCATCGGGTGCGATTGCTCATAGATATAGGGGAAATCGAAGCAATTGGCCCCATCGTTGAAAACTGGTTTCATGCTGTCATCTCCAAACTGCACAAAAGCCTTTCCCTCTTCGAAGCCTCTAAAATTGACAGATACTTCATCCCCTAAAGTGGGGTTATGGCATGCATATAGCTGAAATTGCGGTAACTGGTCTGGATAGAAAAGAAGGTAATCTTTTTCAAAGACATAAGAGCCAAAGACCATGGTAGCATAACCATATAACATGAATTTGCCGTCTTCAAAGAGACAGATGCCACTGAGGTCACCGTACTGTCCACTGATCGTTTTGGATCTGTCTTTACCGGTCGCGATATAATGATTGACTTCTTGTGCCATAATATTTCTGGTTATAACAATAAGGATAGCGAAACTTATGATTCGTCTAATGCATGCGATATTAAAGAACGTATTTTTCATGTACATACCATTACTGATTTATCAAAGCTAAGAAAGGAATGCTGGCCACAGCAGTGATATTTACAAATCGTAAATAGTTTTTACGATTCGCAAAATATCAATCTTACGGATTTGATATGTGGTCTATACGCTCGTTTGTCGAAATAAAACTCATTGTATCAACTTTCGTTGCAAAAAAGAGCAAGGCCATGAGCAGGCATATTTCAATAACAAATAGTAGCCTGATTTTACCTACAGAAGAATAGCTTACTTGTAGCTTTTGATGAATTTTGGAAGAAAGGATAAGCAGTAGAAAACTAATAATTGCTGTGCTGTAATAGGCTAGAATAAAACTCAGGTTAATATTGGCAAACTTGCCTAATAAACTAAAATAGAGAAGACATAGCGTTGGATAATAAGACAAGCAAAGGCAATCGTCTTTAATGATAATAGACCTCCTCCTAAAGGAGACTTTACGATGGTATTCCTAAGTAAGCGAGTTTTATCTTTTTGGTAAAACAGGAAAATTGCAATGCGGGCCAAATCCAATGCAATAATTGTGGCAAGTATAAAGAGTCGGAATTGAAATATAAAGAATAACCAAATCATTGTCTTAAAAAATTCAGGATGTAACAGGTATCTGCAATTTGACCAGTGTCCCACCTTCCGGATTTTTCGTGATTTTTATGCTTGCTTTCCTGCCCAGGAGCTGCATGCGTTCGTGACTGATTGTTCCAGAGAGTGAGCGATGTGGAGTTTCTTGGATATTTGGTTCAGACTTACCGCTATCAAGGATGTCTACCGATAAAATATCTCCGTCCAATTGGAAATGAATGTCGATATTGCCTTTACAGGTTTCGAGGTCAATACCATGTAATAGGGCATTCTCGACATAAGGCTGTATCAACATTGGCGGTAACATGATGGCACTCAGATCTTGTTCGTCTGGCTGTATAATACGATAGGTAAAAGCATCTTCAAAGCGCATTTGCTGTAAGGTCAGATAATTTTCCAGTGTTTCGATCTCTTCATTTAAAGGGACCAGATTTTCTCGGCTTAACTCCAGATTGCTCCGCAACAAACGACTAAAACGATTGAGATATTTGATGGCACTTTCTTTCTTATCTAATCGCACAAAACTCTGTACCGCTGCTAAGGTGTTGAAAATAAAATGTGGTTCCATCTGTGTGCGCAGTAATTGCTGTTGCAGCAGCACTTTTTCTTTCTCCTGGCTTAGGCGTCTTTGACGGAAACTATAGTATAGAAAGAATAATATAATAATCAATAAGATAAGACCCAAAGAGGATATGGCCAGCCATAGGCGGTTTTGCTGCAACTGTAGTTTATTGATCTTAATGCTTTCATTTAATGTGCGAATGGACTGATCTTTGGCCTGTAGTTGATACAATGCATTCATTTCGGCAATAGCTTGCGTGTTTTCCGAATGATAGACATTTTTCTGTAATTGAACAATATTATTTAAGACGGTTATTGCCTCTTCCTTTTTGCCCTGTAAACGGTAAAGCGCGGCCAAGCTTTTTTGAAAGAGTATTTCATTATGCGGAAAGATCAATTTAGGGAACTGTGTTCTAAGCTGTTTGGCCTTCACTATATATTGTGCTGCTTGCACAGGCTTCTTGAATAGCACATAAATTGCTGCGACATTACAGTAGTTTACGAATAGGTTATTCATTAATACCGTAGACTCCTTTATATCGCCTGAGCTTTCATCAATTTCTATTTTAAGCAACTGATAATGTAATAAAGAATCTTGCTGTTTTGTTGTTTCAAAGTACTGTATTTTCGAATCGTATAAAAAACTGATATTATATTTATCTGGAAATGTACGGTGTAGATCTTCTAGTTTCTGGAGATAGGGAAGAATTTCTTTTGCAGGTTTCTGCAATGCATTTAATACTTGAATCATCTGTACGAATACCCGCTGGCGATTGATGTGTCCCTCTGGGAGTGAATCTGAAAGCGGAAGTGCTGCCCGATTCATTTTTTCAGCAAGATTGTACTGAAATGAACTCAGATTATTTTGTGCCGCAGAGAGCAATATGGCTGATTTCGCTTCGGCAGAAAGTCCTGCGGTGCTGTCCGAGAGGACGATTGCAGCTGCTTTGTTGTAGTAATAGCCTGCTTCACGTTCTTTTGCTTCGGCACTGCGGATATTGCCAATACCATTGTAGATAAGTGCTTTGTATTTTAGATTACCACTTGTGGGTTCGATCAATTCGAGTGCCTGCTCTACAAAAAAGCCAGCGGAATCCTGCTGAAGCATGGCATATAAGCGGGCGGTATTGTATTTAACTTTTGCAAAGAATACAGTATCTTTTCTTACATCAGGATTTTCGCTAAGTTGCCGCCAAGCTTTCTTGAGCGAGTCGCCGTTCGTACGCGTCAACCTTATGTCTTCGAGCTCCTTTATCTCTGCTAAAACAGTATCATGATCTTGGGAAGAAAAAGGCGGTCTTTTGTCGCAAGCTACAATATGTAAAATAAGCAGCAAAAAGAAAATACTTCGTAGCAGATATTTCATTTGTCTGGGAAAAGCTGGGTTAAAATTATGTTTTTCCGTCGCGATGAAATAGGTATTTCTTCTTTGTTTTTCAATACGATATACTCAGAACGGTTAACGCCAGTTATATACTTGCGGTTTACCAAATAAGACTGATGGGTGCGTAGGAAATAGGGGGCGGGTAACAATTCCTCATAATATTTCAGCGGTTTGGATATGAGTTCCTTGGAACCATCACTCAGAAAGAAAAAAGTATATGGGCCATCCCCTTTACAGTATACAATGTCGTGGACGGCAACGATACGTACATTGTGAATGGATGTCAAAGTAATACTTTCGGGTAAATCACCATGGTGCATTGCACTTTGTGCCATATTTAGCTGTTGCATCCATTGTGGATTATTATCGCTGCGACGACGGTAGCGTTCTAATGCTTCTTTTAATTCAGTTTGGTCCACAGGTTTTAACAGGTAGTCTAGGGCACCATACTTGATTGCTTTGATGGCAAAATGATTATATGCAGTGATGAATATGACGTTTTGTGGGATAACATGGAGTTTTTTTAGAAGGTCAAAAGCTGTACCATCCTTTAGTTGAATATCCATTAGGATCACATCCGGTTTCTTTTCTTCAATTAGTTTTACAGCAGTTCTGACACTATCGCTCCAACCAATTAGTTCTGTGTCGGTTTCCTCTTGTATAAGGTAACTGATTTCCTTACGGACAGCGGGTTCATCTTCTATTATCGCTACTGTTATCATTTTTCAAACTTTTCTGTTCGGTAAAAATAATAATTGTGAGTAAAAAAAACTTATTCATTTAATATTCGTGCTGTTTTTTTCAATATATGATAGAGATCGTCAGTCGATATATTCAGTAATTTCACGAATCATAAACGATGTTGACGGATTGTAAATGTAATAAATAGGTTGGTTATTGCATTCAGTATATTTGAGTTAAGCATAAAAATGGAGTACTATGGAATTAGCGATTGAGATCAATAGCGCGAAGGATCTGGCTGAGCTAAAGACAATTCCGAAATTGAATACGCTTTATATTCATGAATTTTTTATCAATAAGAAAATCAAAATAGATAGAAAAAATGAATTGCTTAAAATAATAGCTGATTTAAAACAGATCGATGAAATCATACTGACAATTAACGGGGAGAGCTATATAAGGACTGAATTACTGGCTGAATTGAAAAAATAGAGAAACAATTATGGGATTTTTAAACAAACTTTTTGGAAAGGGTACCAAAACAGGACAGGGTACCGAAGTAGAAGCTAAGGTAGAGCAAGGTTCTAAAGTAGAGGAAGGTATTACAGGAGCGGAACATGGAGCTAAAGTGGGGCAGGTCACGTCTATAAAGGAGCCGGAAGATAACTTGATCTATCGCACGGAACAGGAACTGATTGAAAGATTTGGTGGAATTGCCTTTGATAAGCAATATGATTTTGCAACGGTCATCGGTAATAATAATTGGAATATTGATATGAGCAAAGAGGAGATCAGTTTTGGCCCAAACCTTGATTTTCCGATTCAGGTCTTAGGGACTTTTTCACATTCGTCCGAAACTTGGCTTTGGGCATGGGCAAATACCAAATCTGGTCTGTCTGAACATATTATGCAGCAGGCTCTTCAACTGAAAAAATATGGTGAAGATCAAGGGATTGATCTGCTCAGTAGTAGTAGCTTTGATTTTTCCAAAGACGAGTTGCATCGCATTGGTTTGATCGCTTCGGGAATGTTTAACGCAAGTGCTTATTATATTGCTGATTATGGACAGGGGGCAATGCTGGTGACAATCAAAAGCGATCTTATTGACCGTCAGCGTCAAGATGATCATCTGCGAATACTTTCTGTCTTTCCGCAGTTAATTTCCCAATTTGAAATGGATCATAGGATAGCTTTGCAGCGGTATCTGGAGGAAAAAGGGTATAAAATATCGGAACAGGGAGCACGGCTTACAGCAACAAAAAGAGGAGGCACGATCACCGCAGATTTTGATGAGTTTTCGCGTCTTTCCAATCTTAAGGGATAGAAAATCGGACAGATGAGACTGCTTAAATTAGCGCTGTTGGTTTTATTGCTTCAAGCTATACATGTGTCCTATGGACAAAACGACCAAGAGTTAAAACTTGTACAGGCATTGCTTGATCTCAACACAGCGATTGCCAATCAAGACTCGGACACCAAAGCTACACTTTCCAAAGAATTTGAGGGACGATTAATTCAAGTGCTTGAGCAAGAGGATATAGTAAGTTTTAAAACCTTTGATAAGGTATTGGATAGTTTAAATTCAGCTTTTAGTTTCAAAAAATCTGGGAAGTATGAGCTGTTCACCCTCAGAAATAATTTTGAACATTGGAATTATGTGTTGAAAAACAAACATGTGATCCATAAGCAAGAAAGAACCTTTGATTACTTCCATGCGGTCTATTCGCTTGATCAGCATAGGTATTTACTAATCAAAAGAATGGATGAGCTATCTTTTTCCTGTTATAAGGCTTACTTGTATCAAGATAATTCGAGCTCGATTGATTCTAATAATCATTTTTTATCGGTGTGTAGCTGGACAAATGTTGATGAAAGCCTGTTGCAGAACAGATCTTCTCCAGAAAGTGATCAATCGAGTAAGGATCACTTAAAGTCTTATCCGCCAATACCCATAAAATTTGACGTGAAAAATAAGGTAATTTCTTATACTTTTTATCGCCAATCAGATGGGAAGAAAACAACAAGAAAAGCGAGATACTTGCATGGTGGCTTTGTGATCAAAAGTTATGATGCGAGAATGTTTGATGAATAGGTGCACGTTGAAGCTTAAAGGGGGCAGTCGGTTGTCGTGGAGCCTTTGATAGGTAAATGAGCAAGCGGTTTCTGATGAAAGGAAAAAAATAAGAAAACTCTTGCACTTAATCCATTGTTATATGAACTAGAATAAGACAGAGTATAGTCTGAGGATGAATTTGAAGTTAACACAACGATTTGTTTGGCTGATAAGAAGATACATTTTATGTTTAAATTCAGTATCAATAATGTATGATTTTATTTAATTGAATTTGGAATGGTAGTACGATTTTTTATTTGTTTTTCTTTTATTTTAAGCACAATCTATTGTTTTGGTCAGATAAATGTAGACAAAATGCGGGCTGATTATGCCACAGCAGTTAAAGATAAAAAACTCTGTGAGACCAATTTGAAAACATTGGAAGCTATGGCAAATACCGCAACAGAAAAAGGGTATCTTGCTGCTTATCAGATTCTTTGGGCAAAGCATGTGGGAAATCCTTTTTCAAAATTGGGGCAGTTTAAAAAAGGTAAGAAATTATTGGAATCGGTTATCATCAAATATCCTGATAATATTGATTTGCGTTTTATTCGTTGGAGTGTACAGACACATGCGCCATCTTTTTTGAACTACAGTAAGGACCGGTTGCGGGATAAGCAGTTTTTGGTACATAACCTATATAAGCTGCCTAATCCAGAAGCAAGAAAAATAATTTATATTTACCTGAAGGATGCGAATAGTTATCTCAAGGGGGAGCATATATTCTCTCAAACAGAGCTTGCCGAGCTTTCCAAATAAGTTGATACAGGTATCTTTGGTAAATAATTATGACAATGAACAAAATTGGAGATAGCGATTGTTGTAATTTATCGGTACCTGGAAAACATCCGAAGAAGTTCGGGTTGGTGCAAAAAACTATCTTTAGTCAGCGTTGAGTCTTATGAATTTATACTCGACAACAACTGTATTTTACATAAAGCGAATGTCAATATAGGTGGCGAACATAGTGAAACAATTGGGATGATCACCGGAATTTATACTCGATGCTTGTTGGGAATTGGTGTATGCGAGCAACAAATGGTGATAGGAAACAGTTTATTGCACTTAAATTAGAAAAGTATCAAAAGCAAGGATTTTAATGCGGAACATGTTCATAGCATTTTTAAATCTTGGCATAGGCCAAGATTTTTGTAAAGCGTAATGCGCAATTTTGTGTTATCAATAGCAATTAAAATTTAAAAAATGAAACAGGTATTTATTAATCTCGCTGTGGCGGATGTAAACAAATCAATGGCTTTTTATACTCAATTAGGTTTTGAGGTAAATCTACAATTTTGCGATGATGACTCTAAATGTATGGTATGGAGTGAGCACATTTTTGTAATGATCATGACCCATGATAAATTTAAATCCTTTACGAATAAACCGATAGCGGATACAAAAAGTCACATTGCCGGACTATTTGCTCTCTCTGTGGAAAGCGTGGAGCGGGTAAATGAAATTGTTGAAAAAGGGCTAGCAGCAGGAGGAACAGAGCCTATGCCAATGATGGATCATGGTTTTATGCAATTAAGAAAGGTGGAAGATTATGATGGCCACACTTGGGAGATATTTTATATGGATATGAGTAAATTTCCGGGGGCTTAATACCGCATATCCTGACAGTAAATTTTTTCAGGTAACCATCGCCTGTCTGATAACTTTCGATCTCATTGAATGTTTGGTGGGCGATGGAAATTGTTAAATCTCTTTTCAATTTTCTGCTTAAAAGGATTTTTTTGAATGAGAAGGCCAATGTTATATTGACCATAACACCCCATTTTAAAGGACTCTGCCGCAAGTAATATAGCGGTAGCGTCTTCATTCAGAAGTAGGAAATCCAACAATAATTTGGCTGAAGCCCTTTAGCTCGTTCAAATCGTTAATTTAAACGTTGTCGTCGTGAACGGCGTAAACGTGACCTCTTAACAAAGTCCTGTTCTACAAAAGTGCGACCAGTAATGTCACGCCGTTTGTGGTAAACTGCATCGGGTTTATGACTTATCCATTCCGATCTGACATAAGGAGGATACTGTGGTGATTCTCGGTCTTTTAACTGATTTGCGGAAAAAGAACGAATATGCATTGAATTCCCTTGAATATGAATTGTTTTGTATATATAATTCCATTTCTTATTACTTTTGGGTAAAGTTGTTCTATAAATAATAAAATCCATATATGGTTCTTAAAGCTATAATTTCAGCCTTTGTGATTACTCTTTTGGGATTATTGGCCATGTTGTTAACACAAGATGCCGATATGAATTTGGTTTATGCAGCATTTTGTATTTCACCCTATTTTCTTTTAATTACCCTTATTTATTTCCTTTTCAATAAGCTTCGGAAAAAATTCAATGTATTTGACAAGCCTAGTATTGTCTTTGAAGGTATTTACAGTTTTTTGCTTTACTTTATATTTTCCACATTGTTACCTGTACTGCTATTTTTTGGTACGCTGGGCGACAAACATGAACATGAGATATACGCTGATCTAGGCGGGGTAATTTCAGAAATGTTCCCTTTGATTTTAATTCTGAGTTTTTTTTTGAGCTTATTCAGTAGCGTCACATTCATTTGGGGTTTGCGATCGTGGAAAGCTTTGACACTAACATTTTTGGCCTGTATTTTTTTTAGTGTGATCGTATCTATTTTTTCAACTGTTGGTCGAGAGATTAAGGAAGCTGAACAGGAGCGGAGAGATCAGGCAGATAATTTAAAAGAGGGAAGATTTGAATGGGCCGGAGCAATGAGTAATCCTGCAGGCTATCCAGTACAACTTTATAAGGGGAGGTTCATCTTCCCAAAAGATAAAAATTATGAATTCACATTTAGTGAGGGAAATACCGTGAATTATCATGCGAAATGGGGCGAGGCAGGAGCCGAGACCTATAAAAGGATGATGTCATTGCCCAAAGCAATTGACGTTACTTGGTACTCCTTCTCGGAAAATGCTTTTTACCAATTCCAGGACACAATAGACTACAATAAATTGCTCACACTTTTTAAACAATCTTATGTAGAACGAAGAGCAACTAGCGACGTTGAAGAACATTATGATAAGATTATTTTTGGGTTTGCTCCGGGGGGGAGGTTGGTGATATGGGCTGCTGGAACTGGTTATCGTCAGACCTGGATCGGTCAGTATCAGGCGAAAAAAATTAGTATTGATCAGAAGGTTTCTGACAGTAAGGAAATGGTGCATGGTGATTTATTCAATCAGGAGTGGCGCAATAAGGTACTGACAGATACCATGATCGTTCCTTTGGCTATACAGCTAGCAAAAAAAGACCAACCTGTTTCTGATGATTACTGGGACAAAATAGGGACGGCTTATACATGGTGTCCAAAGTTTGTGATCGCTCCAGAAATCAAAAAATTCGATGCTAGTTTCCTTTATTTTAATGCTGAACGTTTTGCTTTTGATGAAAGAGCACAAAATATAGCCTTTGAAAAAAGGGGAATTCCACGACAGATATATATCACATGGTCTGATCAAAATCAAAACCGTTGTGCTGTAAATTTTGAATTTGATGAAGCGGATATTTTTAAAAAATTCATTGCTTTTTTTGATCGCGCTAAAGATATAGCGGCTGAAATGGAAATTACCGTAGATACCCAAAATGGCAAGGGAACCGTACAATTAAAAAATGGAGACCAGCAGCTTTTACTTATGGAAACCAAAATCATTGAATATGGTAAGAAGTTCTGATTTTATTGATATAAACCCTTATGATTTTGAAAGATCTTTTGCATCTTGTAATTATAGCATATCCTCATTTAAATAAAGATATAAAAAGTAAATAGATCTATATTTTTTAGATAGTCAGCGCGTACAATTTTTTAATATACAGACCGATCTCTTCCACAGATAAATTGTATATTTACAACAATGGATCGAGGAACAATAACCTCGTTTTGTAAATCAATATTAGCCATTTTGCCAAATCATTTAAAAAGTTATTCTGATAGCGGCTGGAGAATCCTACCGGTAAAATGAGCTTGTCAAATTTTGATTGCGCTGTATTTGTTATTGCGATCTATTGGGAGTTGACTCATTATCAGTTAGCCATTTATACAAAAAATTGACCTTTTGAGAATGAAAATTTATTTGCTTTCACTGTTTTTTCTAACTATCCTGACAATTACAAATACGCATATAGCTTTCGGACAATCTATAGAAAAAATACTGCCTATGGAAGATCCCCTTCGTCAGCTTGAAGCTGTTTTGCAGCTTCCTGTCAATTTTGGGAAGGATACCTTGGCATTAAAAAAATCACTACAGCCTGTATTAGAAATCGCCAATGAGAAAAATAACTTTATATTGAAATGGGGATATTATATGCGTATGGCCGACGGGTATTCCATTGCATTTGATCGAACGAATGGTATTTCCGATCAATATTACCTCCTTGCGCAACAATTGCTTCAAAAGTATAATAATATTGAACTGGAAATGACAGGCTATGCACGGCAGGGATACTATAACTATGTTTATAGAAAAGTAAAGGACGCATTTCCATTCTTTTTGCGGGCAAACGATTTAAAGTCAAAAATTGATATCCGAAAAATTCCATTGCTCGTTAAACACTACCAGTTCATCGCTAATTTTTATAGCTACATTGGAGATCAGGCTAGTGCGGTTACTTACTTACAGGAAGCATTGCCTTTTTCGAAACGCGCTTCCAGGGAACGTGTTGACCTAACTAATGCGATAGCCGTTTACCTCTCCAAGGATTCGCTCAATCGTGAGGCGCTAATTTATCTAAATCGTGCGATGGAAGAAGCAAAACTGGCGAAAGATTCTGTTTGGATCGGTATTATTTCTGGGAATCTTGCTGATCAGGCATGGAAATCGGGAGACAGACAAAAAGCAATTGCTTTGATTCGGAAAAATATAGCTCTTTCCATGCGATATGATGAGCGGAAGGATGCCATGCGGGCAAATCTGAATTTAGCAAGCTGGTATCTTGCCCTTAAAGAATGGAAATTGGCCAAGCAACACGTTGTATCTGGCATCAATTTGATGGAAGAAAAGCCTTATTTTTTGAAATACAAGATGGATGCATCAAAATTGCTATCCGACATCGCCCATGGGTTGAATCAAAAAGAAGATGAACTTAAGCAATTGCATATCTATCTTGCTTTGAAAGACTCATTGGAAAAAAGAATAAATGATGAGGAGATACAAAAGATTATGTGGCAGCGGGAGACAGAAAGATATAATCGAACTATTCAATCTACGGAAGAAAAAAGACTTCACAGCAAGCGGATATACCAATTTATTGGAATTTTCTTGATTCTGGTCTTTACGATCATATTGCTGTTAATAAATAGATCAAAAACAAAGATAAAAATGAGCAATGCCCTTCTGGAGAAGGACCGGCTCACTCTCGCTTATGAAAAGCAATTACTTGATCAAGAACTTATGATTTTAAAGGATTCTCTCAGCGAATTTACTGATACGATTAAGCAAAATGATACAACGATTCAACAGCTAAGGCAAGAAATTGTTAAAGTTTCGGAGCAAAACCCTACCTATATGGCTCAGGTCACCGATAACTTAAATGCCATGTTGCAAACACATATTATGACAGATGAAAGATGGCTTAAATTTAAACATGTTTTTGATAAGGTCTATCCGGGGTACCTGTCACAAATGAAGAAAAACTATACAAAAATAACAGATAATGATTTGCGTATACTTGCCCTTCAAAAATTAGATCTAAACAACAGTAGCATGAGTGAACTCCTTTGTGTTTCAACGGAAGCCATCAAAAAGGCCAAACAACGTCTAAAGAAAAAAATGGAGGCGCAAGATCAAGGGGCAATCTCTGTTGACCGAACTATTTCACGCTGATTACCATAAATAAAAGGGATAAAAATAACTATAGCATAAACAAGCAAGCTCAGAGAAAAGCTTGCTTGTTTATATTTGGAATCTTAGGAAGCTGTAGTAGCTATTAGAAACCTGCTATTTTGTATTATTTGCTAAAACATTAAGTTCAATGTCAACATTTTGTGCGATCATCCAATCTTGTGGATTACCTTCGGTACCATAGGAAAGTCCCCAATCTTGTCTTTGAATCGTAAATTTAGAATAGAAAGTAACTTCATTTCCGTTGAACGTGATTTTTGCAGGAAATGTTACGTTTACTGTTTTGTCTTTGATTGTCAGGTTACCGCTGACAGTATTTGTCGCATCAGCAACGACACTTTTTCCTTGAGAAGCGTCAAATGGGGCAACTTTCGTGATTTCAAATTTAGCTGTTGGGTATTTAGCTGTATCAAAGAAGTCAGCACTTTTCAAGTGTGCATCTAAATCTGTTGATTTTTTACCACCGGCAGTTGTTGGATCCACCGAAGCGCTATCTGTTACAATGGAATTGACGTCAATCGTAAAAGTACCACCGGTTATCGCATTGTTTTCAGCGGAAAGAGTACCCTCGCTTTTTAAAACACCATATCTAGGATTCAAGCCACCTTTGTGGTAACCTGTCCATTTTAATGTGCTTTTGTCTGCGTCTACAGTATAAGTCTGGCCTTTTTGCTCAGTCACTTCTTGTGCTGATGTTGTCTTAGCTTTGTCGCCACCTGTATTCTGACAAGACGCGAATAATAAAATAAGGGCTAAACCCGAGATTAGTTGTTTTTTCATGTTTTAATCGTTTTATTTTTTAATATGATGTTTGCACTATTATATTTTATCGGCATCAACCATGCCATTTCAATTATCAATACAAAGGTATAGCATAGATAGTTTATTTTTGGTATTAGTTTCCTTAAAGAAACTACTTTCCAAAAAGATAGTATGCTGTCATCCCGTAATTCCGTATTTTTGTACTATATAAGGAGATCGGATCAATGAAAAAAGAAGCGTTATCAAGTTCGTCCAGCGGTTGCAAAACAAGGATACTAGCCATAAAGGATACCATGGAGATTTTGACTGGTAAATGGAAATTTCACATAATAGGTTCGTTAATGTTATTTGAGAAGCTGCGTTTTATGGAATTATTGCGCGAGGTTGATGGCATTGGCGCAAAAATGTTGTCCAAAGAGCTACAAGATTTGGAAATGAATCATCTTATTAGAAGAACCGTATTGAATACCAAGCCACTGACGGTGGAATATGAACTGACTGATTGTGGGCGAACACTTGGACCTATTATCGACGAAATCGCAAAATGGGGAATCACCTATAGAAATACACTTTATCATAGAACTGAGATCAGCGAATCGGTTGTGGAGCCCGTTGATTCCAGTAGTTTATTATAGCGCAGTAATTTGGCTAGATGATAAGTACATTTGAACCAAAGAAAAATTGGTTTCTGGGTTCCTAAGTCTTGTTTTGGAATATAGATGTAGGAATTTTTGTCTGTAAAAGAACCTGATACGTCTGATCTGATTTTTGACTGTTGATATTTTGGAGAAATATATTAATCGTATGTTTGTTAAAGAATTTATGATCTAACCTACTAAAAGAAGAGCAGTATGAATTGCTTGATTCTTAAGAACAACATAATAAATCTGCCACCATATTTTCTAAATCTTCAAGGTCAAATGGCTTTGCTAAATAACTGTCTGCTCCTGCTTGTTTGGCTAACTGTTGTATATCAGTATTTGCAGAGAGATATATTACTGGAATATCCCGGAAGGAGGGGTGAGATTTAAGTAGACGCGTTGCTGCAACACCGCCAATTTTAGGAATCCAATTATCCATTAGAATTAAATCTGGTTGTACTTCTTCAACTTTTTCAATGATATCATGGGAAGTCTCAGATACTTCGATACGATAACCGATGGTTTCGAGAATAATCGTACATACTTCAAGAACATGCTTGTCATCGTCGAGCATGAGTATTGTTTTATTGGACATATGGTAGCTTTTTAAAAGGTAGGGCTAAAATAGATAAAAACAAATACGCAAGGTAGAGGGTAAATACTTGTTTTTTTTAGAGTAAAAAATACCCTTTTTGTTAATATGGGTAAATATTTCAAAAGGTTAAATCGACATTGTATATCGAATGTTATTCGGGTATTTAAACTACTGTTTTACCATTTTTTAACGGATAAATAGTATTTGGCGTATTAAAAGGAGTCAAAGACGTGGTACCGATATCGGGGCTTATTCGATGAAAATTAGTTGTCTTACGATGTACAGGTGTTAAAAACTAAATAATCGTCAACATATTTAAAATATTTTTTCGGTATTCCGGATCTTTTTCTCTTAATTCAAGAATTCTATTTTTTAGGTCAATATTCACATACCATTCCGCATAATTCTCTTTTTTGTTCGTGTCGACGAAGAAAATTTTGGTCTTTATATACTCTTCGTCAAAATATTCAGGTTGGCCACTGAGCACAAATGCCGTAGAGCCAACGGTCTCATTCATCTTGAAAGAGCTGCCTTCAGTTTTAAACAATGCACTTAAAGCCTTCGTAAAATTATCACTTAATTCCCCCATAGAATGAAAGCTAATTCCTTCTTGATAAAATCTTTTTTTGTCAACTTCTGTATTTACAATTCCTAGTTTCATATCACGTCGAAATGAGACTTCGATACCAACGGTTTCTTTTTCCCAAAGACCCTTTGCCTGAATAATGTAATTTAAATTTTCATCATTCCAGCTCTTTGTTATAGTTAATTGTAGATCAACAAAATCTTGGTCTTCACTGACGTCAATCTGACTTAATCTACGCTGTCCTTTCAAGAAATTTAAAAAGCTCATATGGTATTGTTAATATGTTTTCGAGTATGACTTTAGCAAAATTGTCTGAATTGCATCCGATTAAACAGGTCGCTCTATATTTGTCGTTATCATAACTCTGGCTAAGTATAATAAAGATAGTAAAAGTTTTGATTCTATACAGTGCTCAATGAAAGGCGATGTGTTTTTCAATTATAATGATTCTTGTCGGACAATCTATTCCCGATGAATACAGCCAGAGCACATTTGTCGAATTGTCTTTTGAATATACTTTTTTTTAATCGAAATAGATTTTGGTTCAATTCAGCTATCTTTATAGTCTAGCAATAAATTTAGTGTTTAATTAGTTTGTGGTAAGCAAAATATTTTGAAGTGTGAGCAAAGTAGAATTATTTGAAAATGAAAGAGCAAGTGGCTACGATCAGTTTGTAGAAGCTTGGATACCAAATTACCGGTATTTTTTGGATTTTTTACCTAAGTTGTTTTGGGATTCGGCCCGGACCGAAATATTGGTTGTTGGCTGTGGAACCGGTAACGAGATCCAAAAACTTGTAGCTAAGCAAAAGAAATGGAATGTAACAGGTGTAGACCCCTCGCCGGAAATGATTCAGCAAGCCAGACAGAAACTTGAGGGATATACGAACGTTAGGCTTATTGAAGCGTTAATCGGTGATTTGGAGGTTGACAGAAAATACGATGCGGCCACCCTATTGTTGGTTCTTCATTTTCTTGAAGATAATGGGAGCAAATTAGAATTGCTGAAGCAAATCGGAGATAGGCTAGTCTCAGGGGCATTGTTTGTGATGCTGGATATTACCGGGGATGAACGGATGATCAGGGAAAATCTGAAAATTCTAAGACTCCTATTGCCTGATGATATTACAGAAGAACAGATCAATCATCGACTGAATAGGATAGAGAAGGAACTTTTTCATGTACCTGAGGACCGGCTTGCGGCCTTATGTGTTGAAGCAGGCTTTGAGGCTCCGGTGCGTTTTTTTCAATCAGCTATTTATATGGGCTGGATGACAAGGAAAAAATAGTTTCAAAAGATGTGACAAAAAAACGCCCTATTTCGGGAGGGCACTGAAAAAGCCCTTATTAATGGATAATTTTCCAATGCTCTCCTATTCGGGCGGCCTTATCTAGTTTTTATGGAAGAAGCAATCATTGGGTATGTCAGTGACTTTAGAACCGTTAACACTATATTGAAGTTTTAGTGTAAAACCTCCGCCGGCTTCTAAAAAGTCAACGGTTATCGGATGATATCCGGATTCGAGGGCCATCTGTCCACTCTTCATGATTGGTGCATGTTGCCCGTCATTGTCTACCACCACCTGATTATGAATGCGTAAGACGCCACCGTCGTCACAAGTGAAATAGAAATTATAGATCCCCTTTTCTTTCACATATAGATAACCCTTAATTTTTGCGCCAAAGGCTGGCATTTTGATGGTATCACTCAAATGGATATTCTTAATAATCTCTTGGTGTACCGCCTTGCCTGTTATTGCAGCTGTGTTTGCAAATGTTCCACTAAATAGCGTTGCGGTCAATCCCGTACGCATATTCTTTACATTTTCGGTAACACCTTTTTTCCAGCCGTCTTTCTTGAAATTCACCTGGTACAATTCGCTCTTTGCTCCTGAAGAAGATATCGTTGCGAAACGTATGGCTCCTTCGTTTTTGACAATAAGTGAATCGCTTAGTACTGGGCTTTTCTGAGTCGGTAAACTGCCATCAGTCGTATAATGGATAGCGTTTTCCGGAAGTTCATTTTCAATTTTCAAGATGGATTGTCCGTCAACAATCACCTGAGTATCGGCAAAGCCTTTTAAATCTGGCATACGGTAACGTAGGCCCATCTTGTTCCAAAGCCCAAAGTGAGCGATTAATCTATTTCTATAGCTCTCATATAGTGATTTGTTGGTCCAGACCCGCTCTGCCAATGCGCTCAGCCTTGGCAGAATCATAAATTCTAATCGGGCTGTCGACGGAATCATTTCTGTCCAGATGTTTGCCTGCGCGCCCTGGACTAAATTTGATCTGTTACTGGGAATATCGGATGGTATGACAGACATGTTATACACCGCATCCAGACTACTACTATTAGGAAGGTAGTCAAAATACAACGGGTTGGTAGGTGTCATGATGAGACGATGGCCACGATTGACCGCCTCCCGAGGTGCGTTTTTCACCCATCCCCGCCAATACATAACTGTCATCGAAGTATCCGAATCGCCATCAAGGATTTCATCCCAGCCAATGCTGCGTTTGTTTTTCGAACGTATGAAGTCATTTACACGTTTTACAAAATAGCTTTGTAAGTCATGTAAATTTGCTATGCCTTTCTCTTTCATAAATGCTTTAGCTGTGGCTGAATTTGACCAGGAGTCTTTTTCCACTTCGTCGGCACCAATATGAATATAAGCGGAAGGGAAAAGCTCGATAACCTCGCTAAGTACGTTTTCTATGAATGTATAAGTACTTTCTTTCCATGGACTGATTGGTACCGAGAACTGTTTTCCCCAACCTGCAGTGGCACTGTCTAGGAGTAGCTCGGGATAAGCTTTGGTTGCGATCATCATGTGCCCGGGCATATCTATCTCCGGTATAATCTCCATATGCCTGCTCGACGCATAGGCCACGATATCCCTGATATCCTGTTGGGTGTAAAATCCGCCATACTCTTCTCGCCCGTTATGGATACGTTTGTGTTCACTGGGTAAATTGAAATCCGGATTCTCTTTCGCTTTGGCAAGACAGGCCGAATCTTGGTTATTATACGTTCTCCACGCACCTTGTGAAGTAAGTTTTGGGTATTTTTTTATTTCGATACGCCAACCTTGATCATCTGTGAGATGCAAGTGAAGCTTATTGAATTTATAGGAAGACAAGAGATCTATAAACTTGTATAAATAATCTTTTGAGAAAAAATGTCGCGCTACATCAAGTTCTACACCGCGCCACTGAAATGCCGGTTGATCTTTAATCGACAGATAAGGCAAACGAATATCGCCATTAGGTTTAGCGAGAAGATACAGTTGTTGTATTGTCTGTAGTCCGTAAAATAGCCCCTGATCCGAAGAAGCGGAAACCTGTATTCCCTTTTTATCAATCGTTAATTCATAACCTTCTTTGGAAGTACTATTTTTTTTTATCAATCGTAGTGTTGCATTGGCATGTGTCACCTTCTTTTTAGTGATGTCCCCGAATAACGATTGACGTACCCATTGGTCTAGAGCGTTTGAGGAGATGTCGGAATCAATTGTATAAGAGAGTTCTCCCTTGGCTAGTTGAAAGAAACCCGTAGATGATTCCAGTTGTTCGGGAAAAGGTATCAGCTGGGGGATATGATTTTTTTCTTGCGCATAACTTGTACGAGGACAATAGAAAGCAAACAATAGCAGGATCAGTGAAATAGCTTTATGCATAAAGTTTTTTTGTGATTTTTTAATAATTATGTGTTTAAGAGCTTGCCAAATAGAATTTGTCGGTTTAGCATGAAAAACTCGCAACCAATATAGAAATATTTTATGTAAACGAAGGTAATAAAAACGTATCCTAATAGCACTGTTATCTAGTAGCACAGTTATAACACCTATACAGATGCCGATTTGTTTTTTTTTGACCAGGTATTGGTAGGACAAGGTTGAGGGATGGCTTTGCGTTGATTTTATTTTGGGATAATCGAAACTAGTTTCCGGCTATCTTTTCAAATAAACCTGGATAGTTTAGGATCAGACCGTTCTCGTCCACCTGAATATAAGCGGTGAAATCACTGACTATATTTTCGTACAGATATTCGTGTAAATCTGTCCTTGTATAACGTTGCCGAACTGGAGTAATGTCGCTGTTGATTAGGTCGATATAGATGATATCTATTTCTTTTGAATCACCAATTTTAAGCTGTAGATTGTTTATCGGTAGCGTGTTTGTAAAAGGAGTTAAAGAGATATCTATATAATGAAAACCCTTGAAGCTTGGATTGTCGAAATGATTGATTTCCCAATTGATACCCGTTTTTTTCCCAGTTAGGATGTTTTTGGTCATATTGACTTCAGAATCAATAAGAAATTCTTCGATCTTCCATTGTTTGTTTATAATCAGTCGATAGGAGGCCGAATAAATTTTTTGCTGATAGGAACCTATTATTTTTGATGCCACAATATAATAATCTTCCTTTTCCTGTAAACAGAAATACTCTAGAGAGGGGAAAGCGATTCCCTGCCATAATACTGTTTTCATCTCGCTATATTAAGTAATTAGTTAACGGGCAACCTATGTTGTCGTTGTTCTTGTTCGACTTCGTTTTTGACTCGTTGGTTGATATTGATTTTTGCATTGATGAAAGTGAAAATCACAGCTCCATATTCTCTTGCATAGCAGTTTGTAATGGAATTAATATAGAAACTTATCCTGATGTAAGTCATATATTGAACTTATCAATTGCTACTGGATGATAAATTTCAGTAGAATAGATAAGGCTTGCTAGAATAATGTGTTTCATTTAAGAACAGATTTGTCCATAAACTCCAGTTCTATTTTCTTTCTATTGACGATATCTGATTATCATCTTTCATTTTGACAACTTCTGCGCGGGCTAAAGTGACTTTTTCTGAGTAATTATCGCTGCGTTGTTCCCTCAATTTCCGAAGACCTTTCGTTCCCTCTGCTTCGTAGTCGTTGACGTCGAAAGTAATGGAATCCGTTGTGACATTGGCAACACGGTATAAGGTGTACATGGACTTCCCATTTTCTTTCCGTTTGATTTCATATACATCACCAGCAACCGGACTTTCCAGGTATTTTTTTGTTTTAATGGATCGGGATATTCCCGCTGCGGCCGCAGATCCGAAGAAAAGACCGATGAGTATTAATCCAGAAAAATATCCAACGGGTGTCTTCGGCATACCGCTTGAACGGATTGTTGCGAGGGTTTGGGGATCAATCTCACGTTGGTAATTTACTTTTTTACAATGATTACATACGCTAATAATTTCTGTACTGTATGGAAAAATGGGGATCCAGAAGATATGAAAGTATTTTACCTGTTTGTAGGCATATAAGGATCCGACTGAGTTGCAATAATTGCAAGTTCCCACAGCTACATTGGAGCTGTTTTGTAGTAGTTTTGTTCTTGTTCCGAAAATAATCATATTCAAGGTTTAGATATACTGTTTCTATATTTTTGGCTTATGGGTTTTTCGCCCGTTTTGTGTACTATTTAATTGGTTTGTCGATAATATTTTTTCAAAAATTATGCCATTATGGTTGATGAATACAAGAATGCTATTCGGCATATGGACTCGTCCCAACATAAAGTATATTTTCAAAGACTGAGAGCTATTTAATAGCTAATAAATAATCCGTGAAAAACTCCGGACAACAATAGTCCGGAGTTTTTATGGATTTTAAGTTCACGTTTCTTTTAAAATATTAGCGCCGTCACTTCAAAAGACCGTGTTTCCAGTAAGCGAGTCCGAGTATTTGGGATATCTTCGGTAACTATTCGTATCTAATTCGGGCGTTAATCGTACCTGAGAGCAGATCTTAGCATGGTCTGACCATTTTGCGAACGTGGTTTTAACGAGTGTGACACGGACTCACCACGGACTCACCACGGAGACACCATGGACTCATCCCTACGCTGTCCCGACTGAGGTACGAAGCAGACTGGGACGGAGCCCGTAGATAGAAAGAAGAACTGCTTTATTCTAAAAGTTCTGTGAATCCGCAGAAGGACCGTAGCTCGACGGTAAGGGGATATTGTTCAGTCTATAGTAAACACCCAATTGCGCCCTGTGGTGTGTAATCTGATTTAAAGAATGACGAATTGCCTCATATTTTGTCCAACTCGCCAGTTGATGCCCTGCATTCTTGATCGTCCAAGTCGGAATTAAATCCTCTTCAGTTGCATTTTCTAAAGCTTTTTTGCCTGCTTCATAGTCTTGGTCTAGTTTCTTGAGTAAGTCTTCACGCGTTGATAAAATAGTAGGCGTGTACCCCCCATCTGCAAAGTCCAGTTCGGACGTTTTCAAAATTGTACTTGGCCATTCAAATACCTCCACCAGATGGGTCGCAAGGGGCATGATTTTCATGCTTTTTTCATGTGGGGCATAGTCATTTTTGCCTTCTGGAAAAAGATTAATAAAATTTTTGGTGATCTGGTACTCATTTTCAAGTTCAGATGTTAGTTGTTGGAGTGTGTTCATCTTGTTTTGGAATATATTAGTTTAATATTTTGATGTATTCATCTTATTTTTTTCCATCCTTTTAAACAAAGGATCGTTCATTCTGTTTTTTTTGCTAGGTTCAAAGATAGGTTTGGATATTGACAGCTATGTGTCAGTATGGATTTAAATATGAAGATTTATAATAAAAAAAACCGCTTGAAGCGGGGAACTTCAAGCGGTCTAACCTAACCAATTATTAACCTAAATTATGAATTTTATAATATGCGATTTCTGTGCCAAAGATGATTTTTGACAGGTATTGCAACGTAACAAATCTGTTGTCTCTGATTTTAAGTGGATAATAGTTGACTTTGGCTGGCATTGTTAGTGACATAGCGGTTTCTTTTCATTTTTTCAGATACAAAAAAATAAGGCGAGAATAATGGAAAAGGAGCTGTATAAATGTAAATTAATCTGTTTTTTATGTTGTTTTCGATAAAATTTATTGTTTTATTGGCCCGTTATTGTGTTTTATATTGTTTATAGCGAATATTGTTGTAGCGGTTTTTGTCTTTCTATTTCATCATATTGTCATAGAGAAGAAAATGGATATGAAGGTAGAGGAGAATGGACATCGTGTAATAAACCAAAATAAATATAAAAAAATGAAAAAATTAGTATTGTTAGTGACTGCAGTTATTTTTATGATAACTGGCGCTTTTGCTCAGATTCACAAACCGGTAAAATGGACTGTAGCTAGCAAAAAGCTGAACAGCAAAGAGGCAGTCGTCTATGTAAAAGCGACCATTCAAAATGGCTGGCATATTTATTCGCAAAATGTAAAAGATGGCGGACCTATTCCGACTTCTTTCACATTTGCTAATGCGACTGATTATGTATTGGCAGGAAAAACTGCTGAGCCAAAACCGAAAGTAAAACACGAGGAGGTTTTTAAAATGGATGTAGGATATTTTACAAATGAGGTGATCTTCCAACAAAAGGTGACTTTGAAAAAAGGAACAGCAACTGTGAAAGGTAGTGTGGAATGGCAAGCATGTGATGCATCACAATGTCTTCCTCCAGATGAATATGCTTTTGCAGTAACGATCAAATAACAAAATCTTATTTTGGATCGTATGAAAAATCCCATTTATAGCGCTATAAATGGGATTTTTTTATAATTATTAATTTTTTTCAATATAGCACAAAATAAGTTGCCACAATAATGCGTTAATAATGCAAATACTTTTCATAAAATAGGTTAATATATGGCTAAGACCCTAGAGTTCCCCGCTCTAGGGCTTTTTTATGACCTGCTTTATGTCATCTATTCGGGATATGAAATTTCCACAAGCACGGCAGTCTGCGGCTTGGATTTCATCCAATTTCCGAAGATCCCATTTGGAATTTTTATTGACTTGGTTGGGAAAGAAAACAGTATTTATGAAATAGATAGTAGGACGATATCATGTTTCTTGAAAGTGATTTTGTCACATAAATGTTACTAAATTTAGTGCTACGTATACTATTGTTTTTTTTAAAACGTTAATTATTTGATAATGCTTGACGTTTTAATGTAAATGTTTTCATTAAAATATTATTTATTAATCGTTGTCGATAGTTATAGGTGATATAAACTTAAAGTCTTGATATGAAATTTAGTGCTAACCAGTGTAACCTTAACGGACCGTATTATGTTTTATCCTTATTTTTTTTGTGCAGCATTTTAATTTTTCCTGGTATTGTAGTCGCTCAGCAGAAGACGGTCACTGGTAACGTGATTGACGCAACCACAAAGTCGCCTTTATTTGGAGTCACCGTAAAGCTCAGCGACACAAAAGATGTGACAGTGAGCACAGATAAAAGGGGGGGCTTTGTATTGGACGATGTAGCAATAGGACAATCCATTACTTTTTCATTTGTGGGCTATTCGAGTCAGACGATAAAAATAGATTCGCGGGCAAGCTATACGATCGCACTCGTTGCTGTTTCCAATCTGATGGAAGAGACTGTTGTGGTAGGATATGGGCGTCAGAAAAAACGAAACCTTACAGGATCTATTGTTTCCGTAGGTGCTTCAGAAATTGCCAAGACAACATTGCAGGATCCCATTTCCATTCTACAGGGGCGGGCAGCCGGGGTGCAGGTTTCGTCCAATTCTGGAGCGCCCGGGGGAGAGATGAGCATACGTGTCCGGGGGAGCTCCTCATTGAACTCAGGTAACAATCCCCTTTTTGTTGTAGACGGTATTCCACTGGAATCCAATTCCATTTCTTCTCTAAATGGTACTGAAAACTCTGGGCTGAATCCGATGACGGATATCAATCCGAACGATATCGCTTCGATTGAGATTCTGAAAGATGCTGCGTCTACCGCGATTTATGGTTCTAGAGCCGCCAATGGAGTCGTAATGATAACGACGAAACGAGGTGCTGAAGGTAGACCCGAGGTGATATTAAATACAACCGCGGGAGTGAGCGCCCTGACCCGCAAACTAAGTGTTTTGAACGCAAGACAATATCGAGAAGCAGTTTTGGATTCCTATAGGGGAATGGCCAAACCCGAGGAACCATTTTATACAATTATAGATTCACTGAACCCCATGAACAGTGGTGATGTGGACTGGCAGGATGAGTTGATGCGTTCAGCAAAGCAATATAAGTTGGATCTCTCTGTTCGAGGCGGGAACCAAGGAACAAAATATGCATGGAGTTCATCTTATTTGGATCAGGATGGTGTGATATTAAATTCCAATTACAAGCGATTTACTTCCCGCTTGAACGTCGACTTTACGATTTCGGACCGGATCAGGATAGGCCAGAGTATTTCCTATACAAATGCCGTGAACAATCGGACAAATGCGGCGGGCTCAGGGAATCTGAGTATCATCCGGAGTTTATTGATACGGCCACCTATTATGTCGATGTATCTACCTAATGGGGCACTGAATGGTTATATGATCGGACAGCGGAATCCCGTTGGGATGGCTTTGTTTGCAACCAATCTGAACAAGAGTAATCGCATCGTTGGAAGCCAATACCTAGAAATTGATCTTTATAAAGATCTTAAATTCCGAAGCAATGTAAACCTGGATTATATTTCAATGAAAGAAGATGAATTTATGCCATCCATATTGGATTACCGCGAGGGATATAATAATGGTGCTGTACGATCTTCTGGAAATCTTACCTGGGGTAATGAAAGTTATTTTACCTATGCAAAAAGTGTAGCTAATGCACACAATATTGGAGCGGTACTGGGAATAAGTTTTCAGAAATGGCGTTATGACCGGACAGGTCTCGATGGAGAATATTTTCCAAGTGATGATATCCGTACATTGAATGGCGCATCAGTCATTTCAAACCAAGGTGTAAATATCGCTTCCGAACATGCCATGCTTTCTTATTTCGGTCGGGTAACCTATGACTATCTCGGGAAATATTTGCTGGAATTCAATCTTCGTACGGACGGTTCTTCCCGTTTTGGTCGTAACCGACGATTTGGATTCTTTCCCTCTGCATCAGCAGGCTGGCGTTTTGTCGAAGAAAAAGGAATCAAGAATTTGGGGTGGCTTAGCGATGGTAAGCTTCGTTTTAGCCTCGGAAGTACCGGAAACGAGGCTATAGGTGATTATGCAGCGAGAGGAGAGTTTACTTTGGGAACGAATTATCTGGATTTTTCGGGAGCGGCGCCCACAGTGATGCCCAACCCGAGCCTCACTTGGGAAACAACGCGTCAATATAACCTTGGTTTAGAGCTTGGCTTCTTAAAAAACAGAATCCTGTTTTCTACGGATGCTTACTTGAAGAAAACGAAAGATCTTCTTTATAACGTGCCTATTCCCGGAACCACGGGATTTGAATTTATTACACAAAATATAGGGTCAATTGAGAATCGAGGATTGGAATTTAGCCTACAGACACGTAATCTGGAAGGGGATTTTAGCTGGAATACGAATATAAACATCAGTTTGAATAGAAATAAAGTTACGTCGTTACCTAAGAATCTTCTGACTGGCGGTCATATTCAAAACGGTACTTTCCATATTCTACGGGAAGGCCTGCCTATCGGTGTATTTTATGGTTGGCGTTTTCTTGGTGTGTATGCGCGAGATGAAGACAATACAAGCGGGTTAACAAATGGTGCCAACGGAGCTGTATTTGTAGGTGGAGATCCCATTTGGAAGGATGTGAACAATGATAATATGATCGATCAAAATGACCGCGAGATTATTGGTTCTGCTGAACCGAAGTATTTTGGCGGGATTTCCAATGATTTTAGCTATAAGAACTTCCATTTGAATGTGTTTTTCCAATATTCTGTCGGTAATCAGATTTATAGCGAGTTGAATCATCAGCGCAATTCAATTGTTCGTTATAATAATCTATCTACTGACGCTCTTAACCGGTGGCGGGAACAGGGAGACCAAACAGATTTTCCCCGATTGATTCGGGATGATCCAAAACAGTCTGATAGTCGGGTGCAAAGCAGGTGGGTCGAAGATGGTTCTTATCTGAAATTAAAAAATGTCAATTTGAGGTATTCTTTTGACTCCGCTTGGAGCAAACGCATCGGTTTGCGTAAGCTCGATGCTTTTGTTACGGCTACAAATCTGATTACCTGGACAAAGTATACAGGTTTCGATCCCGATGTTAATTCCTATTCTGGTCTTCGTGTAGGATTGGATGAGGGCTCTTATCCACAGAGCCGCACATTTATGTTTGGTTTAATCCTTGGTCTTTAATAAATCGTGATGAAAAAAATGTTAAAATATACATGTTGTTCTCTTCTATTTTTATCCGTTAGCAGTTGTTCGAATTCGTTGTTGGATAAGGAGCCTATTAGCAATGTCTCCGGAGAGGGGTACTATAAAAAGCCCAGTGATGCGCAAGCTGGTGTCAATGGTATCTATAATGGTTTGCAATCTCTTTTTCGTCAGAATTTTGCTTACTGGGGAGAGGGGCGGGCTGATAATATTGTGACCCGCCATGCCGGTGATCCTGCTGCGCTACAACAGAACACGCTGACTCCCGTTATCAATTCGGCACGTTGGGATAATTTTTATACGGTTATATCCCGAGCGAACTATGCGATCAAATATATTCCACAGGCATTTGGAGCCGAAGATAGTGAATTAAAAAGGCAGTTATTTGGGCAAGCCCATGCTTTAAGGGCACTCGCTTATTTTTACTTGGTTCGGATATGGGGGCAGGTGCCCTTGGTTACGGAACCCTATGAGGGATTGGATCAGGATCTGTTTGTCAAGAAGAACACTGAGGCGGAGGTATTGGCTAAGGTGGAAGCAGATTTAATCTTAGCAACAGAGAATTGCGCTTCAAATTATTCAGGTGCCAGAAACCGTGTGATGATTACCAAAGGGGCGGCTTATGCTTTTCTGATGCAGCTCTATATGTGGCAAAAAAAGTATGAACAGGCGATAGAAATGGCTGAAAAAGTAATCGCGGACCCGCAATATGCCTTGGTACCAATTGAGGATTGGAATAACATTTTTGTAAAAGGAAGCAGTACCGAAAGTATTTTTGAAGTCGGATATAGTGAAGTACAACCCAATAACCTCCGTGTGTGGTATGCCAATGGATCGGATAGTGATTATGTGCCAAGTGCGGGTTTTATCGCATCAATCGAACCTGACGATCTTCGCAAACCTCGTATTTACGATGTGTCTCAAGTTCAGCCCCGTAAGATATGGAAGTTTTTTGGGCAAGGATTTAATGACGAGAGTCCAGAACCTTCCGCAGGCAATATTGTATTAACGCGATTGGCCGATATCCTCCTACTAAAGGCTGAAGCGCATGCCAATTTAAATCAGCCTGTTGAAGCATTGGACCTACTGAACCGAATCCGTATTCGTGCGGGACTGCCAGTTTTGGATCAAGATAAGGCGCAAAGCGAATTCGGAAGCTTAGTTGGCAGTATTTTACATGAACGATCTGTGGAACTTTGTTTTGAGGGACACCGATGGTTTGATCTCCTGCGAAATGAAACGGCTATTTCGACAATGAAACCGATCAATGGTCTCTCCGATAAACGAAATTTGCTGTGGCCAATACATGAAGGGGAACTTCTTAAAAATCCAAATTTGCAACAAAATGAATTTTATAGATAATCTTATGAAGAAAATAAAATATATCGTTATTTTTTTTCTATATGGTTTTGGTACGCTGTCATTGTTTTCTAGTTGCGAAATACAGGAAAGCTTTGAATATGACTACGCGGAAGACAACAGTAAACTGAATATGTCGGCATGGACATATATTCAGGGGAAGGATTCATTATCCTTACTGAAACAAACCATTTTGCAATGTAAGGATGAAGCATTGTATGAACGTAAGGAAAAAGCGACCTTTATTCTGCCCACCAATCAAGCTTTTACAGCATATCTAAAAGAAAATAAATACGACAATATTACAGCTATTCCGGTACCAATACTAAAGGATATTTTGCGTTATCATATTGTAAAGGCAGTAGTGAATTTTAGCGATCCTGCCTTGGCTCCGAGTAACAAGCCAATTGCCTATACGACTGAAAAAGGTCAAATCATGTACTTGTCCCATACCAGTACCTATGTGGGGCTGATCAATGAAGGGACCAATAACCAATGGCAAATCCGCACATCTAATTTAGTTCCGGATAACGGTGTCATCCATGTCGTTGATCACATTGTATTTTTATCTGAGAAGACGAAATAAGTATATTGATGTTCTGTTTTTCTTCATAATGCTTTGCATACAGAATAAAAAAATGGAAATACGAATAGCTTATAAAGTGTCATGGTGATAACGGATACAATTGAAAATGATGGCTCAATAAACATTATCTTCAGTTTATTGTTTAATTTAATAACAAACTAAACAATAAGCCAGTAAATTATGGTTGATTATACGCTAAACCGAAGAAACTTCCTTTTGGGTGCAAGTGCTTTTGTTACTTTATCCGCTTTAGAAGCTAAAGGATTATCCTTTAAGAGATTTCCTAAAAATATCAAGGTCGGACTGATCGGGGCTGGTTGGTATGGAAAAAGTGATCTATTTAGGCTGATGCAGGTTTGCGATGTCAATGTGGTTGCGATTTGCGATGTTGATAGCCGTCATTTGCAGGAGGCAGGGCGATTGGTCGGAGAACGACAACGCTCGGGGCAGATTCCAAAGCTCTACAAAGATTACCGGAAAATGCTTGCCGATCATCAATTCGATCTCATTCTGATCGGTACACCTGATCATTGGCATGCGCGGCAGGCCATAGATGCAATACGTTCGGGAGCGCATGTCTATTTGCAAAAACCCGTAAGTGTTGATGTGCTAGAGGGAGAAGCAATACTTCGATATGCACGAAAATATAATAAAAAAGTACAGGTAGGAACACAACGGCGGAGTACGGCACATCTGATTGATGCAAAAAAGCAGATTATAGACCAAGGTTTACTCGGTAAGATATCGCATGTGGAAATGTGCTGTTACTATCATATGAGGAAGAACGGTAATCCGGCACTGGAGCCTGTTCCTGACTTTCTTGATTATGAACTATGGACTGGACCGGCTCCTTTACGTCCTTACGACGGTTTACCTCATGGCGGTTGGTGGCGAACTTTTATGGAATATGGGAATGGTATCACAGGTGATATGGGTATGCATATGTTTGATACTGTTCGTTGGCTATTACAACTTAAATGGCCAACGAAAATTAGTGCATCAGGGGGAATCTATGTGCAAAAGGATGGAAAGTCGACCATTGCGGATACACAGACGGCAGTTTTTGAATATGATGAGCTTAATTGTATATGGCAACATCGTACCTGGGGCAATCCTGTGGATCCCGAATATCCTTGGGCGTTTATTATCTATGGGGATAAAGGAACGCTAAAAGGAAGTGTGATGAAATATGAGTTTACCCCAGTTGGTAAAGGCACTCCCATAAAAAAAGACGTGGTTTATGAAAAGGAGAAATTTCCGGCTGATCTGGAGGAACCTAGAATTGAACTGCACACCGCTCCTGCCACACGGCAACATCTATTGGATCTATTGTCCGCAATAGAACAGGATCGATTGCCTGTGGCTGACATCGAGGAGGGCTATATATCAACAGCCTGTTGTATACTTGCCAATATTTCTATGCAATTAAATAGACCATTGAGATATGATCCAATGAAAAAAATATGTGCCGATGATCCCGAAGCAACCAAATTATTGAAAAGACCTTATCGAATGCCCTGGCAACATCCTTATCTGTCCTAGTGCAAATTATGGCCATGGCTTAATTTAGAGTGTCTGATTTTTTTTATTTTTTTACCAACTAGAAATTTATGCATAATGATTTTGGACCGTATTTTCTCAACCGTTGCTGTCTGGATTAAAATAATTTTGATTTTAGGCTTCTTTTCGGGTCTGGTTTATGGACAACAGGAAGTACGAAAAATATACATTCATACTGATCGGGAGGCTTACTTCCCTGGCGATTCTGTGTGGTTTAAAAGCTATGTTGTGCAGCATGGCTATCTTGATTCTTCTGCCATCAATCTCCATCTAAATCTTGCGGATCAACAGGGTAATATTGTGAGATCTATGTTTAGCTTACAACGTGGGGGTATGAGTGATGGTGTATTTTTACTTCCGCTGGATTGGAAGCAGACCAGTATCTATATTAATGCTTACGTGGGCACAGATAAAGGAATGATTGAACGATACTATTTCAAGGAAATTCCGATTATTCAAATAAATAACCAGAATAAAAATGATTTAGACAGTGCAGCTATACCGGTGGATTGCCCCCTGATTGTACGCCCTGAAGGCAATCGTTTCCTGCAAAATAAAGATAATAGGCTTTATTTGCAGACGATAGAGGCTAGTGAAAAACCACTACTTGTCAAAGGGACTATTTTAAAAAGTGATGGTGATTTACTGTCGGTTTTTGAGTTAGATAGTTCCGGGTACGGTGTTGTCAATATTCCCCCTTTCGTTGGGAATTGTCGCCTAGAATGGGAGGTGAATGGTAAGCGTAAACCTGACATCCTTTTAAAAACCGAACTTGGACGAAAAATATATAGTAGGGATATAGGTGATACTATAGCTGTTTATTTAGAAAGTAATCTTCCTGCTGAAAGGGTAAAGATCATATTGGCTTCGAATGACAGGTTGGTCATGATAGATACGATCACAATTAGACCTGATCGGCGGACTGTTATTTATTTAAACCGCAATGATCTAGATTATGGTCTGCTGCGGCTTGAGCTGCGCGATCAACAGGATAGCATACGCTCTCAATCCGCTCATTTTGTGGGCGGATTGAGAGATATTCAAGTTGTGCCTAATATCAAATGGTTGCAGATAACGCAAAAGGACAGAGGAAAGAATAGTTTTAGACTGAGTTTGCCTTCAGGTGAAGAGGGAAACTTATCTATCTCGATCACAGCTTTGGAAGTACCCAATGATTGCGTCCCAGATATTACTGAGGATATTTACTTTAGGCCCTATTTCTTGCATAAGGAACCTGTCCATTCAACACATTTATTTCGGAATGATAAATTGCAGTATGGTTTGATAGCCACCAGCGCTTGGAATTCTCCATCCAATTTGAATTTTAATAAGGTACGGTCGACAAATGACTCCGTTTATTACCTACAAGGGCAGATCTTAATGGAAGGAAATAAATGGGTGCATTTCCACAAGAAGCTTGTTGATCAGATAGCAAAAAATAATGGGAAAGGAAAACCTGGTGGAATGTCTTTTGGATACAAATTTCCGGAAGATAGGGTTATGCGTTATAAAACAATTATACCTGATCTCTCAGGATACTTTATCGTGGATAATTTGATTATCCGGGGGACGATAGCTACTAAGCTGTCTGCTATCGAAAAAAAGATGATGTTTGATAAATTTCTGGTTAAGTACAATTTTGGGCCGAGAAGAGTAGATTCTACCTTTTTTATTCCCCCTTTACATCAAAAGTTTTTAGTACCTCAGGCATGGAACGAAAGTAAGTGGGCCTATACACCATTGAGCTATCGTGATAAAAATGGGGGGATCCGATTAAAGGAAGTCAAAGTAGATCGAAGTGTGCAGCAGAGGCGTATTGATTACCTTGAGGGTAGATATGCCGGAGAAAAATTTAAAGGACCTGCTAATGCCGTACTTGATCCCCATAACGACCGTTTCGTCAAGGCTCTGCCGTTAAATTTTGGAGAATATGCTCGTTTAAATTATACTAAAATCGCGGATTCAACCAGATGGGATCGTGTATTTGTCAATAACTATGAAATAAGAACAAATAGATGGAAGCTGGAAGATTTATTCAATACATCCATGGATCGGATTCCGTATGTCAAGTACTTTGAGAAATTCAAAGTAGACGGTTACGTTACTTCTGTATTGTATGTTTATCAAATGGATCCCAGTGAAGGGGACCCATATATAGGCAGGGCCTTGGACGAGCAGGAAGTTGAAGGTTATATGCGAGAAGAACATTTTAAACTGGTAACCTATAATGATAATTTAGCAAATGAACAATTTGATGCACGGCCCACCTTGTATTGGAATCCGGATGTCAAATTGGATGGGCACAGTAGCGGAATGGAGATTTCGTTTTTTAATAATAGTAACCCAGAAGGGTTTTGGATTACTATTCAAGGTATAACCAAAAGCGGAAAGACCATATTCTTTCGGGATATCATAAGAGCGTCGAAAAGATAAATGCTAATAAAAAAAATGTATAACCCGTTTGTCTGTGGTTGGCTAAAATTATTGCTGAAATAGGCAAGTTATCATTTTGGGCCTGTAGTTGACAATTTTGCATCGGGAAACTTTCTATGATAATTCAATATCTTTGCAAAACTGTATCATTGGCTAAAATTGAAAAGGACTACGCTATTGTTTTGAGTTAATTATAAAATGGTATAAATAAAAATGTCAGTACAGAAGGCGACAAGGCAGGGAGATTTTTATAGAAAATGGATTTAACAAATAAAGAGATTGCATTACTGAAAAGTATGGATAGCCTGCATACTGAAACATATTCGTTCGGAAAGCTATAAACCAAATATTAGAGAAATGCCATCGAAAATTTAATCCCATAGCGTTGAATGTTTAATCTGTAATTTATCTTATGGCTTTTTTAAGATATTTAGCTAAATATTGAAACTATGCTATTGAAATTTAATAAACTACTTGTGCTGTTATTGACATTTTGCGCTAATCTTGCCTGTGCACAACAAAGCGAACAACATATTGACGGAGTATATAAATCTTCGGGTGCTGCTTTTATTATAAACAAAAACAAGACTTTTTTGATAATAGCTTACGGAACCTTAATAAAAGGTACCTGGAAGATCGAAAATGATCTTATTTATCTACAACCTAAAAATCCTGGCGCTCAATTTTATGTCTATGCGCGGAAAAATCCGAATATTAAAAGTGGAATGCGTGTTTGTTTCATGGGGGATCGTTTGAGTAGTGCGATTTTGGTCGGAATGTTACCGGACAAAATGCAGCCTCTTTTTAATGAGGATGCGAATTGTAAAGACTTTCCTAGCGTTCATCTGTATAATGAAAAGATGGATACGATTACTTTATTGGAACAAGAAAACCAGGATAGTGATCGTGGTATTGAAATTCCTAAATTGATGTATCATTTTGCCAGTGGCGATTTTAATGATTTTATTGTTCAACATATGCAAAGTAGCTTGTACCACAATGACTTTGTTCTCAAAATAGGCAAAGAAGGGTTATATCCTGTGAGTGATCAGTCGGATACGCCTATTCGAAAATTCACTAAAGAAGAAGAATTTTCTATGCTCGAAGAACTGAAATTTTTAGACCAATCTTTTGATAGAGCCTTTGATGCGGATTTCAAGTTGGTAAATAATGGGTACAATACCCATGATGATATGGATCAGGAAATAGCGTTAGCAGCTTACAGATACGATACCGACAAAAATCTATATGTCAGTCGGGCCATACCTGCAAAAGAACTGGACTATAAAAGCACAGACTATCATTACGATGGCGTATTAATGAAGTTTGATCAGATTAAGGGAACGTCAGAACCCCAGATAGCCGTAAAGATATTGCCGAAGCCCTTATTTATTGCGAATTGTGATAACTAAGCTAATTGTGATCATTTTTCTTAAAATATATACATTATGGCAAGACATCGTTTTATAATTTCTCTCATTTTGGCACTATGCATAGTACTAGGCTGTCGAGATAAAAAGACCGAAGGTTCCAAGGGCAAACAGGTCGAAAATAAGATTGAATTAAATAATGACGAGCCCCCTCGAAATATAGAAAACCAGACGGTTCCAGACACGATAGTGTTATCCCAGATACATAAACCAGGTACGTTACACTGTGATTTGGACGGAGACAATTTGACGGATACAGTGCAGATTGTCCAAAATACAAAAAATGAGAAATATGGCCTAAGATTTATTTTTGGGAACAAAAAGATTGAATACTTAGGTATGGGTACTGATATCTTGGGTCAGGGCTTTGATGATATAGATTGGGTGGGTGTTTTTGAAAAAGCGCCCAAAGGGGAAATCTATTGGAACAATGTAAATGATGATGGTGAAATAATTACAGATGAAGAAGTAAATGAAACAGATAAAATCAAATTGATAAACGATGGTATTTTCATTCACCAAGCTGAATCTTGTGGTGGAGGTGTTATCTATTTAAACAAGGGGAAATTTGCCTGGATACAGCAGGAATAACAAATGTGCTATATCCTATTTATTTACATCTCAATACAGTTTTTGTTGCACCGCTCGATTTTGTAGATACACTCTCTGCCGGTTCTGAAAGAATATAATCGATTGAAATAACATTTACTTTCGCATTTTGCTTCGGTTCAATTTCCTTATTTTCCTCTCCCTTCGCTGGTGTATTATCTCCATAGTAGTAATATTCAAATGTTAAATTCCGATCCGATTTATTCAAGATATAAGTCGCTCTTCCATAGTTAATTTTAAAGCCATCTTTCGTTGTTGGGAACAACACAACCTCTTTTGTATAATTATTGCAGTCTGTAATTGTCAGGATAGTTGGTGTAAACCAATTGATCGGAATAGTTAGGAGAAGCAGTAACAATATCGCATCATTTTTACTTTCCTCTTTTTTGATAAATCGGGTATAAAGCGGTTTGATAACTATTAAAAGACAAAATATCCCAATAATAATTAAATAAGTATTTAATGATACGATCATAGGTTTTAGATTATTTTACGACTCAAAATGACTGTGTTATCTTTTAAGTTTTATTAAGTATTTGATTAATTATGTCTGGTTAAATGATATCGAATTTCGTGCCAGTTTTGAGCTTTTTACCTTCGATATTTCTACGCGACAGGTTCATTAGCTGAGCTACTTGCATCATACTGCTCCTGTAGTGAAACAGTTGATTGTCGGAAAAAAATAGCTCAACCATTTAGTAATGTCAGTAACGATTGATACGTCCTTTTTAAAAAAGAGGAATGCATTGACTGTATCGTAATATTTTACATGTTTTTACGTGTTTTATACATCTCTGATTTAATTTATATCATTTCTTTTGTTTCAAGATCAATTGTCAGGCGACTGTCAGGTGGCCTAACGAAATTTTGCCGCTATTTTCAACTCGTCAAGTACCTAGAAAAGCACATGTGCAGAAATTATGAATTATTTTCCCGCACATCGTAATGCAATTGAAAAACCATGGATTATTGAACTTCGATAGAAATAAAATTATGAGTCTAGAGGACAACGCGATATTGCTCTTACAATTGGCTGAGGGGAATCAAAAGGCATTCGAAAAACTCTATTATGGCTATAGAGCACAGATCTTCGGCCGTATATTAAAGCAGGTAAGATCAGTGGAGTTTGCGCAGGATATCGTTCAGGATGTATTTATAAAGGTCTGGCAGAATAGATCTCAGATTGATGTTTCAAAAAATTTTAAGTCCTATCTCTATACAATTGCACAAAGCACAGTTTACGATTATTTTCGAAAAATTGCTTCAGATCAAGCTAAGAGTGAACAGCTGATGATTCTATCGAAAGGAAAATGCGCAAATGATATTGAAGCGGCGGTCTCTTATAAAGAAATGGAGAAGTACCTCAATGATATCTTGGATATTATTCCCGAACGATGTCGGGAAGTATATGTACTTTGTAAGCTCGAAGGTCGAAGCTATGATGAGGTGTCCAAACTTTTGAATATTTCTACAGCCACCATCAACAATCATATTGTTAAAGCTACCGGTATTATTAAATCGCATTGGAATTGGAACTATTGTTGTTTTTTTATGATGCTATTTGCAGAATACTATCCTGTATTTCACACCTAGGATTTGGATCAGTACTTTTTTCTTATGATATTATTTGTGGAATATTAACCTCGATTTTCCATTTAAGAATGGAAATTACTGTTGTTTCCTTATATATTATTAGCGGAACACCAGTTTGTATTTCTCAGCTACATCAGCACAATCCTGCTACAAGTCATTACACATTAAAATTAGTAAATATCCATTGAGCATCTCTGCGTTTGCAAGTCGTAGAACATATTTGCAAGTATTTTAATTTTTTTTGATTTGGTATAGTTGATATTTTTTTGGCTTACGTATATAGAGTTAAAGTAAGACCAATTATACTGTGGAACAAACCAAATTGATAAACTTATATAGAAGATATCTTGCTAAACAGTGCACGGATAAAGAAATCCATCTGTTAATGCATTACATGCGTCAAAAGGAGTATGCAAAACTTTTCAAGGAACTGATCTTGGAAGATTTGCAGCTAGAAGAGGAAGTTGAGTTAGATGATCATGCTAAAATTGCTATTCAGCAGCTTGATGAATATTTCGACCGTGAATATTTTTATCAGAACCAAAAAAAGAACAAAAGGAAACTATTCGCGTGGATATCAATTGCTGCGGCGGCTTCAATAATCTGTGCAATTTCGGTATTATGGTATACACGTGGAGGGCAAGAATCTGGTGGTATAGGAATAGCAGATAACCGGAGTACATTGATAACAAGTAATGGAAAAGAGATAAAACTGGATGGTACCTCTAACGTTGAATTATTACGGGAAAATGGCACCGTGATTCTACAGGATAGCCTGGGGGACATTCATGTTAAAGTACTGGATAGTCAGCCTAATCTTAAGCCTCAGATTATATATCAAACAATCCGGACAGCCAAAGGCCGACAATCACGTATTTATCTTACCGATGGTAGTGCTGTGGTTCTAAATTCTGATTCCCAACTTAAATTTCCACTTTTCTATGCTGAAGGTCAACGGGAGGTCGAACTTCAGGGTGAAGGATTTTTTGACATAGAAACCAATAAACATAAGCCTTTTATTGTTAAAACACACGATCAACGGATTAAGGTATACGGAACCAAGTTTAATGTCAACAATTATGAAAATGAACAAATAACTAAAACCACTTTGTTTCATGGTAAAGTATCTGTCCAGAATTTAATTGGATCATCACCGCAAAAGGAATATATCCTTAAACCGGGCGAACAGATTGTCCTCGATAAAAAATCCAAAGCTTTAAAACAAGATAAGACTGAAAATGAGGAGCAGGTATTGGGCTGGAAGAATGGTGTGTTTGTTTATGATAATGCTACGTTAAAAGAAATTATGAAGGATTTCTCCAGATGGTATAATATTGACGTGGATTTGGAAACCCTTCCTGCACTTACATTTAGTGGAACTATACCAAGAAATTATGAGTTGGACAAAGCATTGAGCGTTATTGCACGGACAGCAAATATCAAGATTAACCGAACGGGAACTACACTAAAATTTGAAAAATAAATGGGGAAAAAAACTTAATCAAAAAAAAACCGACAGTACTGCCATACCGTCGGCGAACATTAGGGTAATACAAAATTTTCTAAAAACCTAACATCACAAAAGTATGAATTTAAAAGTTCAATACAAGCATTTGTATTGTTTATTACATCGCCTATTGGGAACTGTAATATGTACTCGCAAGCATCTAATCATAATGAAGCTAACATTTGTAATTACATTTTTATTTTCGATTTCGGCATTTGCGGAGGGCTATGGCCAACGTATCAATCTCGAGCTGAAAAATGCAGCTGTAGAATCTGTGCTGAAAGAGATCAAGAAACAATCGGGGTACGACATGTTCTATAATATAGATCTGATCAGCCCGTTAAAAAAGACAAATTTTCGAGTTAAGAACGCCACACTTGATGAGGCGTTGAAGGAAGTTACAGCTAATTCAGGACTAGCGTATGCGATAGAGGAAAGAATGATTATTATCTCCAAAAGAAGGGAGAGCCGGGCCGATCAGAATTTGATTAAAGGTGTTGTTTCGGGAGAAGGGGATAAAAAACTACAGGGGGTGTCTGTCGTGGAAAAAGGGACAAGCAACGGAACGACAACAGACATTGATGGAAATTATAGTCTCAAAGTATCGAACCCCAAGGGAATTCTTGTTTTCTCTATCGTTGGTTATGCAAAAAAAGAAATTCCGATTGATGGGCTTCAAGAGATAGATGTACAATTAACGGAGGATAAAAGCGAATTGGATGAGGTGGTTGTAGTCGCTTACGGCCATCAGAAAAAAGAGAGTATGGTCAGTTCCATTACAACAATCAATCCGAAAGAATTGAAAGGACCGACCAGCAATCTGACAACGATGCTTGCGGGAAGGCTATCTGGGGTTGTTGCCTTTCAACGGAGTGGTGAGCCCGGCGCGGATAATGCACAGTTTTTTATCCGCGGGATTACAACATTTGGAAGTGGGAAGGTAGATCCACTGATTTTGATTGATGGTATGGAATCTTCTTCCAGTGCATTAGCCAGATTGCAACCCGATGATATCTCCGGATTCTCGGTCTTAAAAGATGCAGCGGCATCATCGCTTTATGGAGCCAGAGGGGCTAATGGCGTGGTGTTGGTGACGACGAAATCTGGAATTTCAGGCAAAACAAAATTCAATGTGAGGGTTGAGAATTCGCTTTCTTCCAATACGCAAAATTTCAAACTGGCGGACAATATCACCTATATGAAGCTGGCGAATGAAGCTGTGCTAACCAGAGATCGCTTGGGAGAACTGCCATACAGCCAAAACAAGATTGATCGGACGATTGCCGGAGATAATCCCTTACTGTATCCAAATAATGATTGGATCGGCTTGCTGATCAAAGATTATACACTCAATCAGCGATTTAATATGAATATGAGTGGTGGCGGGAAAAACGCACAGTTTTATATTGCGGGTACCTATAACGTAGATAATGGTGTGTTGAAGTCTGACAATGGAAATAAATTCGATAACAACATTAACTTGAAAAGTTATCAAATCCGTTCAAATGTTAATATTAAACTAACACCTACAACGGAGGGAATTGTACGGACTTCGGGCAGTTTCGATGATTATCAAGGACCAATTGGTGGAGGGGGTAATATCTTTCAGGGCGCAATAGCTGCAAATCCTGTTAAATTTCCAGCTGTTTTTCCAGCATCTGATATGGGCTATGCGCAACATCCTTTATTTGGCAATGCTAAAATTAGTGAAAGGGGAGAAGCTTTGTATTTTAATCCGTATGCAGAAATGGTTTCGGGATTTCAGCAGTACAACACTTCAACATTGAATGTGCAGCTTGAAGTTAAGCAGGATTTCAAATTCCTTACAGAAGGCCTGAATGCGAGACTCATGGCTTATACACAACGCTATTCTTATTTTGATTTGAACAGAAGGTACAATCCTTTCTATTATAGGGCAAATGCGCTAGATGCCAAAGGTGATAAATACTCATTGGAATTGCTCAATGAGAAAAATGCAACAGAGTATCTGGATTATAATAAAGGAGAAAAAGTTTCAAACACAGTATCTTATCTGGAGGCTGCGGTTAATTATAATCGTGTTTTTTCAGAAAAGCATAGTGTCGGTGCTTTATTAGTGACCCAGTTGCGGAGTTTTCTTACCGGCAATGCCGCTGATCTTCAGGCTTCACTTCCTTTTCGAAATCAAGGACTGTCGGGGAGATTTACATATGGCTATGATAACAGGTATTTACTCGAAGCAAATTTTGGACTAAATGGTTCTGAACGTTTTGCGAAAAATCATCGTTATGGCTTCTTTCCTTCAATCGGGGTAGCCTGGAATGCATCAAATGAAGAGTTTTTTAGATCATTAAGACAGACGATAACGAAACTAAAATTTAGAGCAACTTATGGTTTGATCGGTAACGATCAGATCGGCAATACAGATGACCGCTTCTTTTATCTGTCTAAAGTGAATCTGAGGGATGGAGCACATGGATCGGCTTTTGGTACAAACTATACCTATAGCAAAGATGGTGTTTCGATTTCGAGATATGCCAATGAGACGATTACCTGGGAACAGGCAACAACAGTCAATCTAGGGATGGATCTTAGCCTTTTTAACAGTGTCAATATTATTTTGGATGCTTACAAAACACGCAGAAATAATATTCTGATGAATCGGGCTTATGTTCCTACGACAATGGGCTTATCTGCAGGCATACAAGCTAATGTGGGTGAAGCAGAAGGAAAGGGTATTGATCTTTCGGTGGATTACAATAAGACTTTTGGCGACATGTGGGTACAGGCAAGGGGAACATTTACCTATGCCACGAGCAAATTGCTTGTCAATGAGGAACCCAATTACCCGTCCAGTTTAGCTTATCTGTCTAAAGTCGGTCATCCGCTTAGTCAATATTATGGTCTGATTGCAGAACGACTTTTTGTCGATAATGAAGAGGTGAAAAATTCTCCTGTTCAGACTTTCGGTGAGGTGATGGGCGGAGATATCAAATACAGGGATATTAACGGAGATGGTATTATCTCTTCCTTAGACTATGTGCCATTGGGTTTACCGATGGTACCTGAAATTATTTATGGTGTTGGATTGTCGGTAGGCTATAAGAGCTTTGATCTCAGTGGATTCTTTCAGGGATCCGGCCGGTCTTCTTTCTGGATTGATCCCGATAAAACTAGTCCTTTTGTTATGAATGGACCTTATCAACATGGTTTGTTACAGGCCATTGCTGATGATCACTGGTCCGAAGAGAATGGCAATATTTATGCGTTTTGGCCTCGTTTAAGTCCGAATCTAAATCAAAATAACCTCAAACCTTCCAGCTGGTGGATGCGTAATGGTTCTTTTTTACGGTTAAAAACAGTCGAATTGGGCTATAACCTCTCGAGCAAAATGCTTGATAAAATGGGCGTGGGACCAATCAGATTTTATCTAAATGCCAGTAACCTATTTGTCAAAAGTAGCTTTGATCTCTGGGATCCAGAGATGGGGGGGAATGGTCTAAGATATCCGCTACAAAAAGTATACAATTTCGGATTAAATGTCCAATTCTAATACAAAAAAGAAATTCAATATGAAAAGATATACGATTCGTTTTACCCTTTCGGCGGCCTTGCTGCTATTTATGATGAATTCCTGTAAGAAAAATTTTCTAGATGTAGTTCCGGACAATGTCTCTACCATTGACCACGCTTTTTCCAACCGGAATGAAGCCGAGAAGTTTTTGTTCACCTGTTATGATGGGCTACCACGGGAAGGCCATCCGGAAATGAATGCGGGGCTGAATACTGGAGACGAGCTATGGATTTATTGGCCAATGCCAACGGGCGAGGATTATTCAAGTTTATCTCCTTATAATATTGCCAGGGGGCTTCAGAATAAAGATGAACCTGAATTAAATTATTGGGACGGTTATGACGGTAAGTCGATGTGGAACGGTATTCGGAACTGCAATATATTTCTTGAAAATATCGACAGGGTCAAAGATGTTGAACCCTATATGAGAGATCGCTGGATTGCTGAAGCTAAATTTTTGAAGGCTTACTTTCACTGGTATTTATTCAGAATGTATGGTCCTATCCCTATTGTCGATAAAAACTTACCAATTTATGCTACGCCAGAGGAGGTTAAAGTAAGTCGGCAGTCAGCTGACTCCGTCGTGAACTATATTGTTAATCTACTCGATGAGGCGGCGGCCGGGGAAGGTAGTGTGGGCCTACCAGATAAGATTATAAATCAAAGTACTGAATTGGGGAGAATCACGAAACCTATCGCACTTGCAATAAAAGCAAGATTGCTTGTCACGGCAGCAAGTCCCTTGTTTAACGGAAACCCGGATTTTGCCAATATCAAGAATCCGGATGGGAGAGCATTGTTTAACGCAACCTATGATCAAAAAAAATGGGAAAGGGCAGCAGAGGCATGTAAATTAGCGATTACGGCAGCAAAAAATGCGGATATTGATTTGTATCGTTTTATTTCGCCCACAAAGCCGGTTGATGATTTCACAAAAACGGAAATGAGCATCCGAAATGCTGTATGTGAGAAGTGGAACTCGGAGTTGATCTGGGGCACAACGACCAAACCCAATGATACCTGGACGCTGCAACTCTATGCTAGTCCGCAGTTAGATCCAAATGTTCCTAATTCCGGTTTAAAAGGACAACTTGCACCTACCATGAAAATGGCCGAATTGTTTTATACAGAAAATGGTGTCCCCATTACTGAGGATAAAACATGGGACTATGCCAATAGGTTCCAGTTACGGACTGCGACAGCTGCCGATCTTGGGATACAGGATGGCTATCAGTCAGTCGGCTTGCATTTTAACCGAGAACCACGCTTCTATGCGGATATGGCATTTGATGGCTCTAAATGGTATATGGAAAATGGAAATTTTAACATTCAAGCCAAATCAGGCCAACATTCTGGCAAAAAGCAAAGCCGCATTTATTCGGTAACAGGTTATTATACCAAGAAATTGGTCAATTGGAAAATGGTCGCAAGCGCAACCAATATTACGGTAGAGCGTTATCCATGGCCTGTGGTACGCTTAGGTGATCTTTATTTACTTTATGCTGAAGCATTGAATGAGACCGATAATAAGACGCTAGCATTAGAATATGTCAATATGATAAGAGATCGTGCAGGACTTAAATCGGTAGAATCTTCATGGACAAACTTCTCAAAAAATCCGAATAAATATACTGATAAGGATGGTTTGAGGGAAATTATCCAACAGGAACGTTTGATTGAAATGGCTTTTGAGGGTAGTCGCTTTTGGGATCTGAGACGCTGGAAAAGAGCTGGTGAATTTTTGAATCAACCTATTTATGGTTGGGATGTTATCCAAACTAGCTACTCGGATTATAACCGTAGGGTATTGTTGTTCAATCAGAGCTTTAATAGCCCCAGAGATTATTTCTGGCCAATAAAAGACTACAGTATTTTGGTGAATCCGAATCTGGTTCAAAATGGTGGGTGGTAATAATAGCCAAGGAAAATTTAATATGAATGACTAACTATTGAGAAAAGAAAAAATGAAACGAATAATATCTGTGTTATTTGCGGGACTATTGATCGTTGGGACGATTGGATCCTGTCAGAAAACCGAGGTGGGTACAATGGATAAAAGTGATAAGCAGGCTCCGGGACCTGTGAGTAATGCCGAGGTTGAAAATTTAAATGGGGCTGCTAAAATAACCTATAGTCTGCCAAAGGATCATGATTTACTGTATGTAAGAGCCGAGTATACCACAAAAGACGGTATCGTGCGGACGACAAAAGTGAGCCGGTATCTTGACAGTGTTGTCTTGGAAGGATTTGCTGATACGGATGTTTACGAAGCAAGATTATACGCGGTCGACAAAAGTGAAAATGTATCGGAGCCATTGGTCGTAAAAGTACAGCCCAAAACACCACCATTTGATCTTGTCAAGGAAAAGCTAGTCGCGAGCGAGGCATTTGGCGGAATAGATGTTACTTATAGGAACGATGTTGGCTCAGATGTCGCTATCGTGATCTTAACCAATGATAAACTGGGCAATTTTGTTCCTGTAAAAACGCTTAGTACAAAAGCGAAAACAGGACGCTTTGGCGCCAGAGAGCTGCCATCTGTGGAAACCCGATTCGGACTGATGGTACGGGATCGCTGGGGGAACCTATCGGACACGACTTACGTGACATTAACTCCCATCTTTGAGGCGAGACTGGATCGGACAAAGATGAAAGGACTAAATATTAATGGCACGGATGCAAAAAATTATCCTGGAAATGAAGTCGAATATCTTTTTGATGGTGATGTCAGCAATACGACAGCATATCATACAACAGATCCTGTAAAGATGCCGCAGTGGTTTACCTTTGATATCGGGAAGACCGTAAAACTAAGCCGTTTAGTCTGGTTTATGAGACAGGGATGGTACTATAATCTGCACAATCCGAGAAAAGTAGAAATATGGGGTTCTAATGATCCGAGTCCGGACGGCAGTTTCACCAATTGGATATTGCTTGCCGAACACGAACAGATTAAACCTTCTGGTTTACCTGTCGGACAGAATTCTAACGCTGATAATGAAGCAGCCTTTGAAGGAGAAACCATTAATATCCCTATAGAAGCACCTGCTGTAAGGTATATCCGGTTTAAGACCTTACAAAACTGGACCAATGGGGTTTATGTAAATTTCACGGAACTGACTCTGTGGGGGAATCCTAATCCGTAGTAATCATACTTTAAAAGAGAAAATATGAAAATAATAAAATATCTAACCTGCTTTTTTTTCTTTATCGTTGCTGGGACTGCTATAATTTCCTGTACAAAAGAAGACGATTATAAAGAGATTACAAAAGATGGCGAAATTTACTATCCGGGAAGAGCCGATAGTGTCGCCGCCAATGGAGGAAGGAACAGGATTCAATTGCGGATTATTCTGGGCAATGACCCGCTGGTCACTAAAGTCAAGGTGTTCTGGAAAAATAATACGGATTCCGTAGAAGCAAATGTTGTAAAGACAACTGGTAAGGATGTGGTTGATTTTATGTTCAATAACCTTACCCAAGGGGCTTATTCTTTTGAGGTATATACATATACTGCCAATAACGCAAGATCAATTGTTAAAAAAGTAACGGGTACGGCATATGGTGATAATTATCAACGGGCATTGTCCAACCGTACGGTTAAATCAATTGGTTTCTCTCCAGATGGAAACAAGCTTATTATTAATTGGAATGCGGCATTAGATGGCGAAAAATCTATTGAACTAAAGTATACAGACGAAGCGGGTTTGGCACAGACAGCGATTGTTCCAGGAGGAAGTGCAACCACAGAGTTGCCAAGTTATAAGAATGATACTAAACTTGTCTACAGATCTATATTTTTACCCGAGCCTAAAGCAATAGACGAGTTCACTGTCGATCAGGTCGAGATCGGGATTCCAGCATTTGAGCGCGAAGTGGATAAGGCAAACTTTAAGGTCTATTCGCTTCCTACAGATGTTCGGGATAATTGGGGTTGGCTAATGGAATATCTTTGGAATAAAGATTATGACGGTAAAGGCTTTGCTTCCACGGATGGATCTTCACAATGGTTTACTTTTGATATGGGGGAATCTGTTTCTATTAGCAGATTTAAAACCTGGCAGGCGGCAGATCGTATCTTTAGGGCTGAGAATGTGAAGAAATTCGAAATATGGGGCAGCAATAGTCCTGCTTCAGACGGATCTTGGGAAAGCTGGACAAAACTCGCCGAATGTCAATCCATAAAACCTTCAGGATTACCAGTTGGACAAACAACCGATGGAGATATCAACTACGCAAAAGCAGGTGAAGAATTTAAACTTCCTCCGGGAACGCCTAAAGCGAGGTATATCCGAATTAAAGTACTGGAAACTTGGGGCGGAGGTACATTTATCACAATGGGAGAACTGACTTTCTGGACAAGTGATCGGATCGTAAAATAATAATCATTTTTTAGCATGCGCTAATACAAGAATATTCAGGGTAAAGCCATCAGATTTTACCCTGAAATTTATACCAAATTCAAACAGGTAATACAATGAAACCAACTATGTTTAAAAACACAATTACAACACTTTACTTAGCTCTTGTAGTCAGTGCCGCTTTCGCACAGACGAATGCGGGTTCATCTAAAATAATTAAGATTGATGGAAAAGGTACCGGACGGCTTTTTGACGGGGTCGGCGCTGTGAGTGCTGGCTCTTCATCAAGATTATTAATAGATTATGCCGATAAATCCAGAAGCGATATTTTAGATTACCTGTTCAAACCGAACTTTGGTGCAGGCTTTACTTACCTTAAGACTGAAATTGGGGGGGATGGTAACACCACCTGTGGTTCGGAACCAAGTTTTGCACGTACAAGGGCAGAAATGGAACAACCTCATTACAATCGTGGATTTGAGTACTGGCTGATGCGTGAAGCCGCGAATAGAAATCCGAATATTGAACTTGATGCCCTGGAATGGAGCATGCCCGGATGGTTTAAAGGGGTATGGTCACAGGATAACGCTGATTATCTGGTCAAGTTTATCGAAGGTGCAAAACACTGGGGGCTCAAAATGAAGTATATTTCAGGTTGTTGGAACGAACGCGATTATAACAGGGATTGGATTGTCAACGTTTTAAGACCTACACTCGATCGGAATGGTTTTAAAGATATTAAAATAAATGCACCCGAAGGCGCGGGCAAAGCATGGGAAATCAGTGATTTGCTGGTTAAAGATTCTGTATTCAGAAATACAATTTCATCGATCAGCTATCACTATCCGGACTCCTATATGTGGGGATATAGAGGTGAAGAACCAAATCCAAATTCTGTTCTGACAGAATTACCCTTATGGTCCGGTGAGGATTTTTCATTGCCCGGAGCATCCTGGAGAAACACGACATATTTGGCCAAGAACATCCTAAAATGTTACATCAAATGGAAAATAGTGAAAGTGAATATGTGGTGTCCGATTGCTTCAATGCCCGATATTTCCTGTTTTTCGAACGTAGGCTTGATGAAAGGGACCACACCTTGGTCAGGATATTATGAGGTGTGGCCAACGATCTGGGCAGTAGCGCATTTTAACCAGTTTGCCAAACCGGGATGGAAATATCTTGATAGTGGCTGTGGGGAATTCAGTGGGGATGGTGCTTACTGTACTTATAAAAATATGGATGGCAGCAATGATTATAGTATTGTGGTGGTCAGCGGTTCAGAGGGACAGAAATTAACATTCAATATCGCTGATCTTCCTAAAGATAAGTTGCATGTTTGGAAGTCGGACAGTAAAGACCAATTTGTACAACAGGAAGATGTTTCTGTAGTCAACGGAGAAGTTACATTGGCTGTTGATCCGGAGAGTATTTATACGATTACGACAACGACAGGTCAGCAAAAGGGAGCGCATACTATTCCTAAGGAAAAAGCCTTCCCGACAAAATACAGTGATAATTTTGATAATTACTCCTTAGAAAGAGCTCCGCTTTCGCCGAAATATTTTTATGACAACTCGGGTGCTTTTGAATTGGCGCAATCTGAAGGGAATAATAAATACTTAAGACAATTGCTCGTAAACGATATCACTCACTGGATTCCGGATGAATGTGCCTATACGTTTGTCGCACAAAATACGGAATGGGAGCAGGGCGAAATTTCTTCTGATGTTTTTGTCGAAAATGATGCCTTTAATGGAGTCGGTTATGCCGGACTAATTTTGAGAGGTGCCTATGATAAAGCCAATCAATCAAATATTCCTTTCGGTTATCGCTTTAATATCTATAAAGATGGTACATGGAAACTTCAGACAAAGAAAAATATACTTGCAAGTGGAAATGTGGATGCCAGTAAATGGCATAAATTGAGGTTGACCGGAAAAGGAAGTAATATCAAAGGTTACATAGACGGCCAACTCGTTGTTGATGTACAGGATGATACCTATTCAATTGGTGCAGCCGGCTACGTATCGGGCTTTAATTTTGCCGGATTCGACAACCTTGTCCTCAATTACACCCCGGCCTCAGGTCAATTGCTGTCTGCATGGATGCCTGCCACCTCTCCGGCTGATCCCGTGGGACATAGCTTGATTGGTGCATTTGATGGAAACAGCCTTTCCAAGTGGAGTCCAAAAGCTGATGGTACTGAGCAGCATCTGGTCGTGGATCTTGGTTCTGTACAGAAAATCAAAAGATGTGAAACCTTCACGGATTTCGTAGATAAAGGTGCACAATACAAAATTGAGTATTCCGCCGACAATGTAAAATGGTCTGTTTTTGCAGATAAAACCAACAACGCTAAAATATCAATTCCATGTTTTGCTGATGAGGGCAATGCCAAAGCAAGATGGGTAAGATTGACAGTTTTGCCTGCAAAAGACAAGACTATTGCCAATATCTATGAATTTAAAGTTTATGGAGATTAACTTGCTTTCCATATAACAATGAGGGATTTGAAACACGATATATCATGAAGAAACTGTTAACTGTATTTTATTTTTTCTGCCTCGCTCTTACAACTGTATCTGCCCAGCAAAAGCCCTTAAAATTGTGGTATGATAAACCAGCGGAAATTTGGGAAGCCACATTACCGCTGGGTAATGGCCGATTGGGAATGACACCTGATGGCGGTATTTTAAAGGAGCGCATTGTCCTGAACGATATTACTTTATGGTCTGGAAGTCCGCAGGATGCCAATAATTACGAGGCTTATAAAAGCCTTCCAGCCATCCGGAAACTTATTTTAGAGGGGAAAAATGATGAAGCGCAAGCATTGGTAAACAGCAATTTTGTTTGTAAAGGCGAAGGCTCAGCGGGAGAACGGTGGGGTAAATTTCAAACAATGGGTGCATTGCAGATCGATTTTACCTATAAGGGGGATCAGGGAAAGGAACAAAAAGTTGAGAACTACCGTCGCGAGCTCCTATTAGACCAAGCCATTGCGAATTGTACATTTACACGTAATGGTGTAAATTATAAACGCGAGTATTTTACAAGTTTTGATGATGATGTCGATGTCATTCGGTTGACAGCAGACAAGCCGGGGCAGCTCAATTGTCGTATTGCGATGAATCGACCTGAGCGTTATCTGGTTAATACGGTGGGCAACGAATTGCAGATGTCCGGCCAGCTCAATAACGGTACCGATGGTAAGGGGATGAAATATCTGGCTCGGGTACAGGCGAAATTGAAAGACGGAACGATCCGTCCGGAAAATAATAATCTGGTTATTGAGAATGCTACTGAGGTGTTGATTTACGTTTCTGCTGGAACTGATTTTAGGGGCTTTGCCTTTGAAGAAAAGACAAGTCAATTTTTGTCTGCAGCGATGAAAAAAAGTTATGATCTGCAAAAACGTAATCATATCGCAGCATTCAGCAAGCTCTTTAAACGTGCTTATATTGATCTTGGAGAAGGGGCAGCTGCAGATTTGTCAACAGACCGTCGGATAGCTAATTTCTACAACAATTTCAACAATGATCCATCACTTGCTACTTTGTTTTTTCAGTATGGGAGATACCTGAGCATCAGCAGCACGCGGGTAGGACTGTTGCCACCAAATTTACAGGGGCTTTGGGCGCAGGAGATCAACACACCATGGAATGGGGATTATCACCTGGATGTGAATGTACAGATGAATCATTGGCCTCTTGAGGTGGTCAATCTATCTGAACTGAATCTGCCGTTAGCGGAATTGGTGAAAAGTCTCGTTGAACAGGGAAAGAAAACGGCCAAGGCCTACTATAATGCTGATGGCTGGATAGCACATGTCATTACCAATGTCTGGGGATTTACAGAGCCCGGCGAGAACGCGTCATGGGGAGCATCAAATGCCGGCTCTGGATGGCTATGTAGCAATTTATGGGATCATTATACTTTTACAAATGATTTAAACTATCTAAAAGATATCTATCCTGTGCTGAAAGGTTCGGCTGAGTTTTATAAAAGCGTATTAGTGAAAGATCCTAAAACAGGCTGGATGGTTACTTCCCCCTCGGTTTCGCCAGAGAATACGTTCTATATGGCTAACGGAAAGACCGCGAGTATCTGTATGGGGCCTACCATTGATAATCAGATTGTGCGGGAGCTGTTTACGAATGTGATCACAGCCTCAAAAAAACTGAAAATTGATCATGCGTTTAGACAGGATTTGGAGAATTTACTGCAAACGATACCTCCGGCTGGAGTGATCAGCAAAGATGGACGTATACAGGAATGGTTGGAGGATTATAAGGAAATAGAACCGACTCACCGTCACGTCTCTCATTTATATGGGGTTTATCCGGCTCCATTAATCACGCCTTTATCTACTCCCGACCTTGCGGAAGCAGCAAAAAAGTCGCTTGAGGTAAGAGGAGATAATAGTACAAGCTGGTCTATTGCTTATAAAACCTTGTTTTGGGCAAGACTTCATAATGGAAACAGAGCGTTCAAATTGATCCGGGAAATGCTAAAGCCGGTCGCTGACCCCAATAATATGGGCGGTGGTGGAGGTGTTTATCCGAATCTATTTTCCGCACATCCTCCATTTCAAATCGATGGCAATTTCGGTGCTACAGCTGGTATTGCTGAAATGCTTTTGCAGAGTCACGATGGCTGTATAGATCTGTTGCCTGCTTTACCTGATGCATGGAAAAATGGCGAGGTGAAAGGCCTTAAAGCGAGGGGCAATTATACGGTCGACATGAAATGGAAAGACGGTAAATTGATCAAATATACCATACGCTCTGCGAAGCCGGAAAAAATAAAAATCAGACTAAATGGTGGCTACCAGTGGTACACCACACTTAAAAATATTTAAGTAGCTGTGCAAAAGAATGCTTCTCATGTGCATTTAAAAAAAACTATTATCCCCCTCACCTTTATCGGTGGGGGGATAATAGTTTAGCTTTAAACGATTAATATCATTGATATCAAACCAATAAGCACCGTGTGTTTACTGATTTTATCCTTTATCTTTTTTGTTAAAATTAAAACGTCTTGCAATACTGAATCCCCATCTAAATTGCCCTTTCCCCCATGAACTGTTGGTCTCACTGATAAACTGTGATTCTTGTATCGCTGTGGCATTTGTAAAATTGAGATGAAATATATGTCCACCTGTGTCCATTTCCAAACCAACTCCTAAAGCATTGTAGTAGCGTTGGCCAGTTAGCTCTTCGCGGTATTTCTTTTTCGAGGATTGACGGAAAGGGAGGAAATAGTCGGCAACGAATGCTATCCTCTTACTGACTTTCGCCCTACCACCAATACCGATTGCAAACATGTTATTCTGGTCATTATAGGCTGTATAATTACGGTGAAGATAGGAGGGAACAACAGTAAGAGAAAAACTCGAACTGAATTTTCGAGCAATAATCAATTGCGTCACATAGCTCAGACGGTCGCTGAACCGTTCGAAACTTGCCGCTGAATGTTTTTCTTCTGACGCCTCCATAGCGGATACGACCGTGCTTCCAAAAAAGGCGATCGAAACAGGTACACTATTGTCTATTGTTTGTTCAACAAAACGGTATTTGATATTACCTTCATAGAGTTGTCTGACTTCTGTGGCACCTTTCGCTCTGGCGATTCCAATGTTGATGTTATCCGTTAAACCATAATCAAAACCGATCCTGATATCTGTTGAATTATCAAGACCAAAGAAATTTTTTGCTCCGCCAGCACTTCCTCCAATATCTCCAAACCGGTGATCTACTCTAAAGTCCATTTCATTTCGATGAATGGTTTCAGTGGTTTTTAGATTGATCAAGTTGCCTGATTTAAATGTCGCAGTAACTTTTTCGTTCTTTGGCCCATCAAGCTTGATCATTTTATCGAGATCTTCCTGTGCAACTACTTTCAGCGAAATAATAGATAGCATTATGCCTAGTATACTTTTCATAATTGAATGGAATAATTATTAGTTATAAGCAGCTTCTATTTTTACGTTCACGACCTCAGCAATTTTCTTCCCGACGATGGAGGGAATACTGATTTTATGGTCTGCCAGTCTGACATCAAAGGCGGCGATAGCTTTTATTGCACCATTCTTTACATTGAAAGTCGCAGCGGTAGAATAGGGTTTACCGACGCCGTGGATTTGTAATGTACCAGAAACATTCAATTTGTAGGTGCCATCTTTGGCTAGTTTTTCGCAGTCTTCAATCTTACCTTTAAATTCAGAAAGCGGATATTTATCGCTCTCCATATAATTTTCATTAAAATGCTCCTGCATCAGTTTTTTGTCAAATTGAAATGAAGTAATTTTTACCCGAAAGATAATTTCTCCTGTTTTGATATTTAGGGCAGATCCCGCTAAATTGCTTTTCGCTTCTATATCTTCCAGGGGGGCACTGCTGAAAAAAGAAATGCTTGCAGCTTTGGAGACTAAAGAATTTGTCTGCTGAGCGAATGTCGCTTTACTCCCGAGCAATAACAGGAGTAGACTATAGATATGTATCTTATTCATATGAGTTTTGCATTAGTTTTCCGGCGTATTGCGTTTGATCCAGGCATCCAGCAATTCAATTTCTTTTGCTGTCAGCGTGCCCCCGATGGGCATCGTCTTGGTCACCAATACAACGTTGTTAATTCTTGTTATATGATTTTTGACAGAGTTATATCCGTTAAATTCCCAGCGCGCACTGGCAGGTCGTCCAGCGGTATGGCATGAACTGCATTTGGTTTCAAAAAGTGCTTTTGCAAAATTTGTATAGGATACATTTTTTACGGTAACTTCTTCTGGCCCCGAAGGTTCAGGAGATAGTTCCGCTGCTTGTTTTTTGGTACATCCTGTAAGTGCAATCGCAATAGTCGCTATAGTCAACATGAACTTATTGTTCGGGATGAACGGTCTAGCTATTTTTAGTTTTTTCATCTGTATTATTTTTTCTCGAAGTGGATGAAGCTATCAGTTTTATTTCTTACATATTTTCATTTGTTAATGCTGATCGAGACCTGGTTTAAAAGTTTCAGGTCAGTGCGTGGGCCGTGTATGATAATAAGTCACGATAGCTTCCTAAACGATAATTTAGCTGGTAGGTGCAGTAGTTGTTTTGTCGTTCAAGATTGGCCAGACACCAGGGCGGGGGAAGCTAATTCCTTTGTTGTCACCACGTTGTTGATCTTGGCCAAAATAGTACATAGGCCATCCTTTGAACGTCAATTGTTTTTTACCAAAAACATCGATAACCGAAATATCTGCCGATTTTACGAGGGATGGTAAGGCTCCTTTGTCCATTTGATAGATCGGCCAGACGTTATCATTGCTGAAATCGGGTTTGGTAAACGTATTTTTATTGAACTTGTCGGGGTTAAAGGCATAAAGTGTTCGGCCTTTATCGTCGGTTAAATACAAGGTGCTGCCCGTACCTTCCGTGTAATCTCCCAAATAGTTTTTTCCATCATGCCCGACAAGTTGTGCATTGGCAACCATGAGCAGATAATCGGGCTTTGCCACATACCAGATTTTATTTACGGCATCTCCTTTTACAGGATCAGATTGGCTGTCTCCTGCATAATAATATAATGGCCAACCTTTGTAGGTACTTTGTTTGCTACCATCAGCTCTCGTAATTTCACCTAGAAGACTTTTATCGATCTTCATATCCGAACTTGACTCATTGTTATGATAAACCGGCCAGGTGGATAGACAATTTCCCGTACATGCTGACATGCCTTTTGTATCATTTGAAAAGAAATAGAGTGTTTTCCCATTAGCGTCTGTCAGAATGGTGCCAAATTGCGCATTTGCAGCTGTCTGTATTCCCTGCTTTTTATCTTCAGGAGCTTTATCGTCATCTTTAGAACAAGACGAAAATAAGGATAACATGAGGACGGCCATTAGGGCTGTTTTTACATTTTTTGGGTTGAGTTCCATAATACTAAGTTTTAATGTTGATACTACCCATTACGACCATGCTCTGGAAAAGGTTGCCTGCAATGAAAAAAATATTTTTTTCATTGCAGGCAACCTTTCTTATTATCTCATCGTACTACATTTTATACTATATTTATCAAAAGAAAAGCAACAATATCGAGTGGCGATAAAAGAAGTTGACGAAAAATCTATCCATATTATTAAGGGATGCATAAATGAGGACCGTAGATCTCAAAAAGATCTTTATACCACATATTATGCGCTGGCACTGGGTATATGTTTACGATATGCCGATAATAAAGAAGATGCAATAGGTATTTTAAACGAGGGATTTTTTAAAGTATTTAAAAATATAATCAAATATGATTATCAAAAGCCTTTATCTGCCTGGATAAAAAAAATCATGACAAACACGGCAATAGATTTCTATCGTGCGAAAATTAGACAGGGTTACCTGGTCGATATTGCGGTGGTTGAACATGCTATTGCCGATAATGATACGATAACTCAAAAATTGAATTACGAGGATTTGTTACTGATGATACATCGGCTTCCACCGGCCTATCGTACAGTGTTTAATCTTTATGCGATTGATGGGTATGGACATGAAGAGATCAGTGATATGCTGGGTATTGCAGTTGGGACTTCAAAATCCAATTTGCATAAAGCCCGCGGACGACTTGCTGAAATGGTAAAAAGCCAAGAGGAGACAAAAGGTAAAACTGGGGAGAATACATGATGGAAAAGGACAAGAACAAGATTGATGAGATCTTTAGAGAAGGTCTCGATGAAGCTAATTTTGACTTTAATGAATCGCATTGGGAGGAGATGGAGTCTCGATTGAACAATGATCGAAATAAAAGAAGGTTAACATTGTATTTCCTTACAGCACTATCTATGGCAGCAGCCGCAGTTCTCGCTCTTTTTTTTATTTGGAATAAGGAGGTACCAGTAGAAAGCAAAAAAATGGATAATTCTGGTCAATCCGCTGCTATAAATAGCTCTGAGCAGCAGGTAGGGGATACGATTATTCAGCATGATCTTTCACGGATAACCCCTCAGGGAAAAACGGAAAATATAAAATCCGGGTTGAAAGAAGATATTGATTTTAGTCTGGAGGAAAAAACTGGTGGAGAGCTGACACAAAATAATACGATAGCAGCGCTCCCAGAAGCAAATCATCGTATCCTACGGCTGGTTGATACAAAAACCGATTTTACAGTTCCGAAAATGAAATTTAAAGCTGGGCAACTATCCCGTTTTAACTTATCCGTAGATCCGGTTGAAACAACAGGAGATCGGTTAGCCGCGTTGTATAATCAAACGGAGGTTGAAGAACCCAGTGTGCCAAAAAGAGAGTCGTCGGTGTTAACACTGTTGGCGGGACCTGATCTAACGAGTGTAAAAGGTGCCGGTAAATCTTCCTTAAGTCAGAACGTTGGTTTGGCTTATTCCTATCCACTAATTAAAGGGTTGAGTGTTTCTGTTGGCGCTATCTATGCCAAGAAGAATTATAAGTCAGCATATAGCTTTTATTCTCCCTCGAATCCCCCACAACTGACACAGTTGCCTAGCCAGGTCAGTGCCGTATGCGATGTGATCGATGTCCCCCTGACAGCAAATTATACGGTATTGAAAAGTAAAAAGGTAAAGTTTAATGTAAGTGCTGGTCTGTCCAGCTATTTTATGCTGAAGGAAAAATATACATTTGACTATGAAAGTGAAGCTAGTTACGGAGGCAAAAAGGGGGCAGTCTATGGGGCCAAAAGCAGTTACGACGATAAAAAAAGTGTAAGCTATGAGGTCAATGGCGAAAACCAGCATATTTTTGGTGTAGCAGACTTTTCGATATCGGTTGAAAAGAAAATCAGCAATAAGATCAATATAGGAATAAAACCCTTTTTTAAGATACCTCTAACAGGAATAGGATATGGGAATGTGGACTTACAATCAAAGGGTGTCGCGTTTACACTGGGATTGAGTTTGTAGTATGATACAACCAGTAATACCGATCAAGCTGTTCATGTTTACAATTCAATAATCCTTGCGGAAAAAAGAAAAAGACAGTTGGTTGTTTCCAGCGTCTATAGTGTTAGTTCATTCGCATCTTATGGATCTTGTTTGATACATGGGCGTTATACTGTATGAAGCTCGGATATTGATCTGTTTTAGCCATTTCTGGGATAATAATAGCTAATTCAGTACCCAAATCTAAAAATTGTGTCTCCAGGAGCTTAAACCTATTTTCATCAGCACTCTCTTTAGCCTTGGTCATTTCTGCGAATAGGTTTTCCAGCTTATCTAAATATTTTTCTGCTTTCTCATTGTTTAACTCGGGACGATTTGCGTTTCCTACCTGTTCTGTCGCTTGTCTATTTTGCGCATTGTCCTCTTTTTTGCCAGACCGATTATTGTTGAAGAATGTATTTAAACCAAAAGCTAGTAGTGTAAACAGGGGTAGAACAATCAGCATGATAACCGGTCTGCCACCGCATTTTTTAAATTTGATATAAGCATAATATAAAAGTATACCGCCTAATATAAGTAAACCGATTGCTAAACCTATATTTCCTGAAAATTCATAAACAGGAAGTAATATTCTTGGAATTCTATAAGTTGATTGCTCACTAAAGTAACTGACTCCAAGAGCCAAAAAAAATGCGCCAATTAGTCCCATTGCAAAGGATTTGACTTTCTCTGCTGTCAGTTGTATGTTGTTATTTGTATTCATTTTATTCACAGTTTAATTAGGATATCTACGTATTTCATATCGTATTCCAAAGTTAATGGCTGATTTAAAATAAATCCGAAGAATTTACAAAGCGCCATCTTTCTTTTACAATTAGGGAGCTAGAGTCATGATTATCTTCATTTTCAGGGTTTAAATATATAGCGATACAAATAGAGTCGCACATAGGGAAATGAATAATCTGATAGCTTCTTTACAATTGAAAAATAAATTTATACGGATAAAAAAAATTGGTTAATATCAGTATGATTTTTCAATAAAAGGTGTAGCTCAGATCGAGGACGCGGTCTTCAAAATAATGAGCCATTTTAGCTGTTTCAGATTTTCGTTGTATTATTGTTAGAAAGCCTTTTTTATTATACGTCATAATCAACTCGCTGACTTTTTGTCCATTTCGGATGTTTTGCATCGAAAACAGATTTCTGTTTTTGTCATAGCTGTATTTTTCACTTTTAGATGCAAAGTCTGCATCTGTTTCATGAATTGCGGATAGGAGGTCGATAATGTTGAACGTATGTAATTGTAACAATTTAAACTTATTCTAACTTCGAAATACAGTGAATGGAAATGTGACGAAAATAGACGTGAATGAGAAAAATACCCAGGCGGTGGATTTCTATAAGCATATGGGGTTCAGTGTTGTCAAAAAGTCAGCTTTAGATGGCCAAGGAAAATCATATCCGATCTTACATATGGGGTATAATTAACTCATTATTTTGCATTTTTCGGGAGAGTAGGCTTTATGATCTTGCTTTCTTGCTGATTGAGTTGTGCGGCCTCTTTCTTTAGTTTCTGAATCTTCTTAAGACCTTGGATAATGCTTGATGCAGGAACGTCATATTTGGCCACGGCTTCATCCAATAACAAATAGCCATTCATAATTTCGGAAATTGCTAATTGGAGTCTGGTTTTCCTTGGATCTGGATTTTTATCATCAGTTTTTATTTTCATCGTTATTTTGATTTGTGGAATGTGTCTTATTTTTCGGGATGATACCGACAACAAATATTACTTTTTTTTAAAACAGCGTTAGTTTTATAATGAAAGTCATTTTTCAATTGTAGGTGTATTTTTACATGATGTAGCTTGTTCTTTACAGTTTTTATATGATTTTTTTAGGATAAGATGCTATTGGATAGCCTATCGAATGTTGAGATTTCAACCTGGTTATTTTAGGCAAGAAGCACTGGGGGTTGGGGAGCTATGATGGTTATGCAAAGCAATTGGTATCATTTATAGGCGAAAAGATCTTTCTTGAGAATCGTATAGCATATCTTTATGTTGCGGAATCTAAATTTTCAGGCGATTTCATTATATAGAAACCTCAATTTTAAAACAAGAATAAAAATGACTTTCTGGGCTTTTTAGCCTTCATGATAATGGAGAACAAAAATGTAGCAAGTTTCGGATTTTATGCTTGCATCTTTTAAAATAGCTTTGTATTAACTAGTACATAAAATAATATGAACATTTTTAAAGATAAAGTTATTCTCATCACGGGGAGCAATAGGGGGATAGGGAGAGCATTGGTAAAAGCCCTTTTGGATCATGGCGTGAAAAAGGTATATGCTACCTGTAGAAACTTGAATACATTGCCATCGTTCGAAGACAATAGAGTCATATCGTTATCTCTGGATATTACAGACGATGGACAGATCAAAACAATTGCTGATGTTGCCGGGGACACTGAAATTCTCATTAATAATGCGGGTATTTTAAATAGGGGGAGTATATTAGATGGCGATCTATTGGGAATGGACAATGATATGAAGGTGAATTATTTCGGGACAATAAAGATGATGCGCGCATTTGCATCTATTTTGAAAAAAAATCGCCCGGCCAAAATCATTAACATCGTTTCAATTGCAGCTTACTCCCCCTTACCATCCATTGCTGGTTATGCTGCCTCCAAAGCGGCCCTTTATTCTGCAACACAGTCTGTCCGCATCGAATTAGCCAAAGATGGAATCGCTGTACACGCAGTCAATCCCGGAGCAATCGATACGGATATGAACAAGGGAAGTGATTGGGATATGCCTGACCCTGATAGTGTTGCCATTAAGATATTGAGGTCTGTCGATGAAGGTAATTTGGATATTATACCTGATGAAATGGGGCAAGAGATGTACAATTCCTGGCGGGAGGAGCCTTCAAAACTATCAAAGATTTTTTCTGATCTATATTATGCCGAAAATATCGGATAAAGAGTCTATTGTTAGAGAAGAGCCGATGTGGAATTTTTTTAGGACAAATAGAAAGCAGCTGTATATATGGCGAGGGAGAATGCTGAGGTAATTTCTGTATTTGAGCGCCTTTTTATAGTTAGCGACTAATGAAAGGCCCTGGTTTTTTAAATAAACCAGGGCATTCAAAACAGGTTAACTACGACTCTTGTTACGCTTTAATAAATAAACCTGCAATATTAAGTACAGCTTCGGCAGAAAGCGGTTCATCAAAAGACTGTGTTGCCGCACTTGTTGAAATTTTTCCCATCGAACCGGGTAACGTTGTGATATCGACTCCTCCTTGTATTACATTGTTTTCACCCGCATATATAGGGTCTACAACTGCTCCGATTCCAGTGTCATTGTTTCCTGTAATCCAAGGTTTCTGATCGGCGGCACCGCCTCCACGAGCACGTCGCATCTGACGAATATGTGACGCATGTCTGGCCTCAACCGAATGGATCTGCAATGCAGCGGTCAGCACTACTCGATTTCCTAGTAATATGCCTGCCTGTCCTTTGTATGCCCGTACTCCAATATCTTCAAAAGCTTGAGCAACCGCTAAAAAAGTATCGTAATCACTAAAAACATTGCCAAAGGTACCCCCCGCTGTAAAGTCAAAAGTAGGCTTTGAGACGGCCTTATTGCCCAGTACCTGTTTTAAAAAATTAACGTGGGCGACCTCATGATCACGGATCGTGGTAATTGCCCCTAGGGGTTTTCCGGATGGAATGAGACCTGCTTTAGCAACACCCATTGTATAATATTCAGCTTCAAGGTATTCTAAAGTTAAAGCATAATTAAGAACACCATTGACATCTGTGGGTGCTGTGGCGCCATAAGCCTTTTTGAAGAGTTCACCAATAAAAAATGGTAATGCTGCTAAGCTCACTTTTTTGCTCATCGAAGCCAGATTTTTAATGGCTTCTCGTCGCGGACTGATACGATCGCTGAATTCAGGATCTATCGTATTTATTTGTTCAAAAACATTTAAAAGATTCATGATAATATAATTTTAGGTACATTAATAAGTTGGTAGATCCTTTACATCGATTTTAGATTTGATAAACGGTGCTGCGGCACTCAAGACGACGCTTGGGCTCTTGGCTACATCCAGTCCGTTCGAATCTACCACCTCTTGATTGGCAAAAGTGCCATTATCTATCATGTCGCGGACCCATGCTGCATGTCGTGCTTCGACAGAAACGATCTTTCCTGCCAATAATAAATAATTCGGATCTTTAATTAACCAACCTGCTCCATTGTAAGCAGAGACTCCGAGATCTTCAAATGTCTTTGCCGTTGCTAAAACACTGGCGCGACTGCCGAAATTAATGCCGGACAGATTAAATTCAAGACTGGATATCGCTTTAGCTCCCAATGCTACTTTGAAAAACTCGCGATGAGCAATTTCGTGGTCTCGGATATCAGTAAAAAAAGCCTTTTCCAGATCCGTGATCCCTGAATAAGGATTGTTGACCAAATGAATGTAAAAGGCGGCTTCGAGCTGCTCCAGCGCATAGGCGTAATTCAGTATTGCAATATCACCACTGCCAAAATACATGCCTTTACCGCCATTGTCCATGTCGTCATCATGATCTTTTTTACAGCTCGATAGTCCGAGAAGAGCGAGTGATGCAGCACCTGCTCCTGCAAATCTTAGAAAATCTCTTCTTCTGAGATCTTTCATTCCTAGTTCACTATGATGATTCAATAGTGGTTCATTGTAAGATGTTATCTTTTCCATAACAAAAGTCTTTAGTTTATAATTTTCTGTACTTATTATCATTTACGACTTTTTGAGATGCTTGGATTGCCAAATTTGATTTTTATTAAAATATTATATCTTTTCAGCTTTCAATAACAAATTATCGTGGCGGAATTGTACATGTTCTGGGTTGCTCAAATTTTCTTATTTTCTGTTGTTTGATTGGGCAGAGAAGGAGAGGGAGAGGGAGAAAAGGGGGGAAGAAGGAAGATGAAAAAAGGTGCCCGGATACCTGTAATGAAAAAAAACTTAGTTGAATAGTTTTTTTCTGTAACTATTCAACTAATCTCTTGTTTAATTCCCCGTAAAATACTATCTTTTTTACAATTTTTGAACTTAGAAACAAGGAATAGCAATGTCATTAATAGATTTATCAAAACGTGTAGCGTTAGGAATAGATATCGGAGGAACAAACACTAAATTCGGGGTGGTCAATCATCGTGGGGAAGTTCTTGAAAAGGGGAGCATACGAACAGATGATTATGAGCATGTTGAAGATTTTATTGACGCATTATATGAAAAGGCTCACCCTTTTATTGAAAAGTTCGGTGGTGAAAATAGCTTCGATGGAATTGGAGTTGGAGCTCCCGATGCGAATTATTATACAGGTACAATAGACCATGCTCCGAATCTTCCTTGGAAAGGTGTGATTCGATTTAGTGATTTAATGACTGCCAAATTCAGAATTCCCTGTACCATCACCAACGATGCGAACGCTGCGGCCTATGGTGAAATGCTTTTCGGAGCCGCGCGAGGAATGAAGGATTTTATTATGATTACTTTGGGAACAGGCGTAGGAAGCGGTATCGTGGCTGGAGGTAAGCTTATTTATGGACATGATGGATTTGCTGGAGAATTAGGCCATACTATTGTCAAGCCGGGCGGTAGAAAGCACTGGAGTACGGGGTCCGAGGGGAGTTTGGAAGCTTATGCTTCTGCAACAGGGATCACAATTACAGCAAAGAAAATGAGGGCCGAATTTCCTGAGTCGATGTTGAATCAATATCCCGAAGACGCTATAAATTCTAAAACGGTTCATGAATGTGCGGTGAAGGGGGATTCCATAGCCATTGAAGTATTCAGGTATACCGGGCAAAAATTAGGTGAGGCATTGGCAAATTTTGTGATGTTCTCCTCTCCCGAAGCTATTCTATTGTTTGGTGGGGTGATTAAAGCCGGTGATTTTATTTTAAAACCAGCGAAATTACATATGGAAAGAAATCTTTTCCCCTTATTTAGAAATAAAGTGAAACTCGTTTTCAGCGAGCTGGAAGAAGCTGATGCCGCTATTCTCGGCGCCAGTGCTTTGGTTTGGGAAAAATAATTTTATCAAAGGCATAGTATTTGCTTATTGAATTCTTTAAAACACAAAAATTTCTATTGTAACTAAAAACGAAATTCAATAAATGAAAAAGACCATTTTACTTTTTGTATTGCTATGTACTGCTTTTTTTTCAAGAGCAGACCAACTCCAGGCTTTAACACAAGCTCAGGCGGAGAAGGCGGTGGGATACCTTAAAAAAGAAACAGTTGTTGTTTTATGGTGCAGCTGTTGTGATAATGAGACACCCAAAAAAATCACCATTAACGAAGTCTTTTATAAAAAATATCCGGATGGAAAATATTATTCCGTAGTATTGAAAGGTAGGGACGAGAATGGCAACGAAGTTGAAGAATATTTAGACCTTGCTTATGTATTTGTGAAAAAGGGAAAAAAAGCAAAGAGCTTGGGTAAGGTATTAAAATTTGAGTGCGACCCCTGTACAAAACCATTTGACTGGTCTGCCTAAAGATGATCCTAGTTTTGGTTTGTCGAGCTATTTAAGAAAAGCCTGCTAGGGATGAAACAGTAGCTGTTTTCATTTTTTTCAATATGATATTTGGGCTGATCGACATCTGTATTTTCTTTTTCTTCTAATAGAATATAAGTCATACCTGGGGACGAACTTTAAAGCATTTTGGATAAAAAAACTCCCGATATTTTAGAATCGGGAGCTTTTTTATGTGCGGAAGAAGGGACTCGAACCCCCACGCCTTGCGGCGCCAGATCCTAAGTCTGGTGCGGCTACCAATTACGCCACTTCCGCATTAGGATTCCTGTTGATGTCGCAAATATATAAAGCTAAGCGATATCTTGCAAGTATTCTGCAAACATTCGCTGTACAGCGCACATTATGAGGTAGATATTTTCAGTACGATTTTTTATCATGAAATGGATTCTCTTATTTCTGTTTTTTGAACCTATCAAATTTAAAAAAGAGATTTTGCTTCTTTTGATCTGTTTTTTTTGATATTAAGCGTTGCCTTTTACCAAATTTAAAATAGTTGAAACGGATTGTAAAAAGTTCTTCCGTAATATACTGAATTTGTTTTTTATTGTACTTAAATAAGAGATAACATGTTTTGACGAATGACAGGAAATCTAATGAAAAAACTAATTATACTTGCAGCCGTGGTCTTTATTCATCTTTCCTCCTTTGCACAGAAAAAGTTTGAAAGCCATTATCCCAGTGGAAAGATAAGGTCGACAGGACAGTATGATGAAAGCGGTAAAGAAACAGGTATATGGAAAATATTCTACGAAAGTGGAAAACCGGAAGCAATGGTAACATTCCGAAACGGAAAAGAAACAGGTGAATTTAGGTCCCATTATGAAAGTGGAAAATTAGAAGAGCTGGGAAAGTATGAAAATGGAATTAAAATTGACGTATGGAGGAGCTATCATGAAAACGGGCAACTTCGTGCAATCTGGCAATATGAAAACGGTAAAAAAAACGGAATTTCCAAAACATACCAATCCACTGGGAAGCTCGCTGAGATCGGGAATTATAAAGATGGACAAGCCATAGGCGAATGGAAAGCCTATCATACTAACGGAAATCTTCATGAAATCTGGAACTATGAAAATGGAGATCCCAAAGGGGAATTTAGAGAATATTATGACGATGGCGGGCTGAAACGAATTGGAAGCCGCCATGGCGACGCCGCCGATGGTGAATGGAAAATGTACTATCAAAATGGTACGTTGGAAAAAATCGGAACCTACAAAGATAATAAGGAAAATGGTGAATGGAAGCATTATAATCTTAATGGAAAGCTATGGGAAATCGGTAGCTATGAGGATGGGAAAAAGATTGGGGACTGGAAATTATACGGGAATAAAGGCAATTTGCTACAAACCATAAGATACGAAAAGGGAATGGCGGAAGGTCTAAGCCAGTTTTATCATGAAAATGGAAAACTTAGAGAAACTGGTCGTTATCAAAATGGCAAAAAGTCCGGCGAATGGAAATTTTATGATGAACGAGGAGAGCTTATAAGAACTGGAAATTATCAAGAAGAATAATTTTGGCGTAAAAACTATCGATTTGGAAACAAATGAAATATAAAACTGTATAAGGACTGTTTAGCTAAAGCTTAAAGGAATATATCGTATATTGGTGTTCAATTTAAACCAAATAGCTCACTTTTAAATGAAACGATTAATCTATATAATTGTAGCCGTTAGTTCTATTTTTACAGCCTGTACCGGATTGAAGGGCCAGCGGGATAACAACGGCTGGAAATCATTGTTCAATGGAAAAGACATTAAAAACTGGTTCGTCAAAATTCATCATCACGATGTCGGCGTGAACTTTGGCAATACCTTTAGAGTCGAAGATGGAATAATTAAGATTAGATACGATCAGTACGGTGATTTTAATGACCAGTTTGGACATTTATATTATAAAACACCCTTTTCTTATTATCATTTGAAATTTGAATATCGTTTTGTCGGTGATCTTCAAAAAGGTGCACCTTCCTATACGCTTCGTAATAGTGGTGTTATGTTTCATTCTCAAGACCCCAGAACGATGTTAAAAGAACAGGATTGGCCAATATCCATAGAAATGCAACTCTTGGGCGGATTGGGTGATGGTCAACCACGACCTACTGGTAATATGTGCTCTCCAGGCACTAATGTGGTCTACCAAGGCAAGATGGCATCCTCACATTGTTTAAATTCAATTTCAAAAACTTATGATGGCGATCAATGGGTGCGAGGAGAATTGATCGTGCTTGGCGACTCATTAATAAGGCATATTATTAATGGAGATACTGTCCTCGAATATTCCAAACCGCAGATCGGAGGTGGCGTAGCAAATGGATATGATCCAAAAATTAAGATTGACGGTAAGTTGTTGAGCAGTGGATTTATCGCATTGCAGAGTGAAGGGCAGCCTGTAGACTTTAAAAATATTTGGATTAAAGAACTCCCTAAACCAAGGAAATAAAATAATTCCCCTGTTTTTGTAAAATGTCCAAGTTCGTTTGAAGATACAGTAACTTCGGAAGAGTATCATACATAAAAAGAATTTAGATAGACTTTTATCGCCGGGTTCCTAACTATGCTCACAATATTCTTATCAAGAATACGCTGTTAGATGAATTTTACGAGGCAATGGATCAATTGTATAAATGATATAGAACATTTCTAAAATAAAAAGCAGGACATAGATCCTGCTTTTTATTTTAGAAATGCCCCGCTTAGACCACCTTTATCAAATATGTTACCGTTAATTAGTGTGTTTTTATACTATTTATATATTATTTTTAAAATATTAAAACCAAAATAAGTATATTTATGTTCTAATTCAAGGTGTATGAAATATCAACTTTTAAAAGAAGTATTAGTGCTGATAGAAAAATTTGAAGAGGAGAATTTGACAATACATATGTATAGCAATCAAGTGGAGGGATTTAAAGAATGGATTGCGAAACAGGTCATACAGCCAGTTGAGGAGCCCACTTGGGAGGGAAAGGAAAAAGGACGGAGCCCAGAAAGTGTTATTAGTACCTTAATTGTACATATGAATAGATTCGCAAAGAGCTATTCGAAAGCTGCTATATGGGGCTCTGATTTTTCAACGCAGGAGGAATTTATTTACCTGATCACCTTAAAATCATTTGGAGAGATGACGAAAATGGAATTGATCAAAAGAAATATCCATGAGAAACCAGTCGGTATAGCAATTGTTAACCGATTGATCAAACAGGGGTGGATAGCTCAGAAAGATTCGCAACAGGATAGACGTAGTAAGCTAATTAATATTACAGAAAAGGGACTGCAAGTATTAGAGGGGCAAATGCAAAATATACGTCGTGCGACTCAAATTGTTTCAGGGGATTTAACTCATCTCGAGAAAATGGAATTGATACGATTGCTCAATAAGTTAAGTGATTTTCATCAAGCTATTTATGAAAAGAATTTTGCACCGGACAGATTGCTGGATGAACTAAAATAAATGAATAGAGATACAAAGAAAATGAAAAAAAAGATAGCAGTAATTGGTGCTGGTTTTTCTGGGCTTTCTGCCGCGGCATATTTATCCAAAGCAGGATATGAGGTTCATGTCTTTGAAAAGCATGAACAGGCTGGGGGGCGTGCCAGACAATTTTCTACTCCCGAAGGTTTTCGTTTCGACATGGGCCCCAGCTGGTACTGGATGCCAGATATTATTGAGTCGTTTTTTTCAGATTTCGGCTACAGTACTTCGGATTTTTTTGATCTTGTATCACTCAACCCACAATTTGAGATGGTATTTGATTCTGCTAATTTCAGTATCCCCGAATCTTATGAAGACTTAAAACTGCTATTTGAAGGCATTGAACCCGGAGCTGCTTCCAAGCTGGATAAATTTATGCAGTCCGCGAAATTTAAATATGAAGTCGGAATGCGTGATTTTGTCAACAAGCCCTGTCATAGTTGGGGGGAATTTCTTTCGCCCAAAATTGCGTTTAGTGCTCTTAAACTAGATTTATTGTCCAATTTCAGATCCTATGTGGCCAGATATTTTTCAGATAAACGATTACGCACTTTGATGGAGTTTCCTGTGATTTTTTTGGGAGCTTCACCAAAAGAAATTCCGGCGCTATATAGTCTAATGAATTATGGAGGATATGCCTTAGGAACACATTACCCTAAAGGAGGTTTCTATCAGTTGGTATTAGCTATGCAGAAGGTAGCACAAATACAGGGAGCTACCTTCCATTTTAACCATAATGTGGAAGCGTTGGAGATTAAAAATAATACCATTACTTCACTCATTATTGATGGCAAAAAAATAGCGTTTGATTTCGTTGTTGCTTCGGCCGATTATCACCACATTGAAACACTGCTGCCTGAGGATTTAAAAAATTATAATGATTCGTATTGGAAAAATAGAACATTTGCCCCCTCTAGTCTTATTTACTACTTGGGTATGAAATCAACGATCCCCAACTTAACTCACCATACACTTTTCTTCGAACCCGATCTGGATGAACATATAAAGAGTATATATGGTGATAAAAAGTGGCCAGAAAAGCCATTGTTCTATGTGTGTTGTCCTTCAAAAACGGATACGCATGTCGCGCCAAAAAATCAGGAGAACCTCTTTTTGTTGATGCCGGTAGCAACCGGTATTGATGATGATGATAAAACACGAGAAGAATACTTATTAAAAATGCTTAAGCGTCTTGAACGGCATACCGGAGCACGTAACCTCTATGAGCAGATCATATATAAGCGAAGTTATTGTGTAAGGGATTTTGTTAACGATTATAATGCGTATGGGGGCAATGCATATGGCCTGGCCAATACATTAAGGCAAACTGCTGTTTGGAAACCGAAAATTAAAAATCAAAAAATCCATAATCTATTTTATACAGGACAATTGACCATTCCCGGCCCTGGGGTACCACCATCCATTATCTCTGGAAAAATAGTTGCTAAAGAAGTCATTAATCTAAATCCATAAAACGATGAAAAAGCTGTTTGATGAACTTGCTTATGAGGTAAGCAGAAAGACAACCGAAAAATATAGTACAAGCTTTTCGCTAGGTATTTTGGCCCTGAAACCTAATATTCGCAACAGTATTTATGCGATCTATGGTTACGTAAGATTGGCCGATGAAATAGTCGACAGCTTTCAAGGTTACGATAGAAAGCGGCTTTTAGGCCGTTTGCATCTGGAGACAAATTACGCATTGGAAGAAGGAATTTCTTTGAACCCCATATTACAAGCATTTCAGGAAACAGTCCATAAATATGCCATTGACCGTGATCTCATTAATCAATTTCTTCACAGTATGTCTATGGATCTGAAAAAGTTGGAATATAATTCAGCGCTGTATAATGAATATATATATGGTTCCGCAGAGGTCGTCGGATTGATGTGCTTACAGGTATTCACAGAGGGCAATAAACAACGTTATGAAGAGCTAAAGCCTTATGCGATGAAACTTGGTTCTGCATTTCAAAAGATAAATTTTTTACGTGATCTGAAAGAGGATTACCATGTTCTTGGTCGCACTTATTTTCCCAATCTGAATATGGAAGTATTCGATAATACACTTAAAAGCCAGATCGAAAATGAAATCCATCAAGAATTTGAAGAAGCATTTTTGGGTATAAAAAAGCTGCCTAAATCGGCACGATTTGGTGTATATCTGGCATATAAATATTACCTTTCTCTTTTCGCAAAAATTAGGAAGAAATCTTCTAAAGAGATTTTGGAAAATAGGATAAGGATAGCCAATACAGAAAAAGCTTACGTCGCATTTAAATGTTATTTGCGTTACAAAGCGGCATTTTTATAAATAATAAATAACGAGTGTCATGAATATTTTAATCGTAATAATCATTTTTATCTCTATGGAAGGAGCTACTTGGTTGATTCATAAATATATTATGCATGGCTTTCTTTGGATACTGCACCGAGATCACCATGATCATAGCACCAAAGGATTTTTAGAGAAGAATGATTATTTCTTTGTGATATTCGCACTTCCCACAATTGCGTTAATGTATTATGGTTCATTAGAGAATTATAATTATCTATTTTACATCGGATTGGGGATTATGTTATATGGCATGGCTTATTTCTTTGTGCATGATATTTTTATACATCAACGCATCAGATTTTTGAACAAAACAAAAAATAGGTATTTCCTAGCGCTTAGACGCGCGCATAAACAGCACCACAAGCACCTTGGAAAGGAAGAAGGCGAATGTTTTGGTTTTTTATATGTGCCAGTCAAATATTTTAAAATGTATAGTGAAAAAGAAAAGTAATGATGCAATATACCTACTCCCTGATCCTATTTTTTACAGTATTTATCTGCTTTATAGCTTCATTTGATAAGCGAATCCGATTTGATCGAGCGTTTGCCCCTTTTTTAAAAGCATCAATAATTGTGGGGATATTTTTTATTGCTTGGGACGTGTGGTTTACCCATCGTGGTGTTTGGTGGTTCGATACTCGGTATACGGTGGGATTAATTATTGCGGGATTACCATTGGAGGAATGGTTGTTTTTTATCTTTATTCCTTTTTCCTGCATATTTACTTATTTCTGTATCGATAAATTTTTCGAGTTGAAAGTTCTCAGTGCGTTCAACAATATTGTGGTTTTTGTAAGCATTATCGTTTGTGCCGTTGTTGCACTTCGGTACAGCGATCGCATATATACGTTAGTCACCGCCTTGGTTACCATATTGACGTTGTTGGTTTTCCATTTTTTCCTTCGAGTACAATGGATTAGTCAGGCCTCATTAGTATTTACAGTTCTTATGCTGGGATTTTTACCCGTTAATGGCATTCTCACTGGAACTGGATTGGAATCGCCTATCGTTAATTATAATCCAGCCGATTTTATAGGCTTTCGGGTATTTACCATACCCATTGAGGATGCCGTATATGGATACACGCAGTTTTTACTGGTTCTTTATTTCTTTAAAAAATTTCAAAACAACGCTCATGTTCAAAATGCATAAATGGTGGATAACCATTATAATGATTGGTTTTACCTTGGTGATTATGGTCGCATGTTCTTCTATTCCTCCCAATACTCATCCCGTTAAGAAATTTGATCTGAATCGTTATCTTGGCGCATGGTATGAGATCGCACGATTGGACTCACGTTTTGAAAAAGATCTCAATAATGTTTCTGCCCAATATAGTTTAAATACCGATCGTAATGTTGTGGTATTGAATAGTGGATATAATACGGTCAAGAAAGAGTGGGTAAAAGCGGATGGACTGGCGAAATTCAGAGGCAATCAAAGCGAAGCAGCTCTGAAAGTTAGTTTTTTTGGTCCTTTCTACGCAGGTTATAATGTCGTTGCTTTAGACACGAACTATCGCTATGCTTTAGTTGCGGGAAAGGATTTAAATTACCTATGGATATTATCAAGAGACAAAACCATTCCTGAAGATGTAAAAACAAATTACCTGAAAATTGCGCACGAGATTGGCTACAATACCTCGAAACTGATCTGGGTGAAACATGATCGGAAAGACAATCCGTTTCTTCCTCAATAGGAGCGATGGGGGCGCAAATATTTATTCCTGCATATTCCGGTGATATTGACCCCTTTCCGGCGATACTGACCCCTCAGATTTTGGTTATCTGGGGATTATTACCAATAGCCTGACAATATTACCTTTTTTTTCTTAGACTTTCACCCTTAAGTTCA